>MDTG01314127.1_pt1 | contig 11246 bp, 11 predicted proteins | sample 811421 | NCBI WGS metagenome assembly MDTG01 (sample SAMN05326645, study PRJNA326480) | marine metagenome | isolation source: seawater | place: Pacific Ocean: South East | collected 2011
AACACAAACTGAAAATGATCTAAAAAAATTATTTCCAAAAAAAGATTGGAACAAACTTCATCTTCAAATTATTTATTATGGTAGAGAATATTGCAAAGCAAGAGATTGTTATGGATTGACTTGTAAAATATGTACCACTTGTTATCCTAAAAGAAAAAAACCTGTTAAGACAAAAAAAGCTTAAAATGAAAATTCTCGGAATAGGTAACGCAATAGTAGATGTAATCTCTAGAGTAGATGAAAATTTCATTGTAGAAAACAACTTATCAAAAGGAAATATGAAATTAATATTTGATGAAAATGAATTTAAAAAACTTATCTCAAATATTAAAATCGAAAAAACTATTTCTGGAGGATCAGTAGCCAATTCAATTGTTGGGTTATCACAACTTGGTGATAAAGTTGGTTTCATTGGAAAAATTTCAGATGATCAATTAGGTATCGAATATGAAAATGGTTTAAAAAAAGAAAAAGTTACTTATTTTTATAATAAAAAAAAAGAGGCCCTTCCTACTGGAACTTGTTTAATCTTGGTTACACCAGATTCTGAAAGAACAATGTGCACGTTTCTTGGAACAGCGGGAAAAATTAGTGAAAATGATATTGATAAAGAAGCAATAAATCAAAGTGAAATGATATTTCTTGAGGGATATTTATGGGACGAGGGGGATCCAAAAAAAGCTTTTAATAAAGCTATCAATTGTGCCAGGAAGGTTGCAATGTCACTATCTGATAAATTTTGTGTTGATAGGCATAAAGAAAACTTTCTAGAACTTGTAAAAAATAAATTGGATATTACTTTTGCTAATGAGCAGGAAATCTCGTCCTTAATAAATGCAAAAAAATTTGATGATGTAATTGCATTTGGAAAAGAAATTAAAAAACAATTAGTTATTACAAGAGGAGACAAGGGTGCTATTTCGATATTTGGTGACAAAGTTACGACTGCTCAAGTTTTAGAAAACCTTAAAATTATAGATCTTACCGGTGCAGGTGACCTCTTTGCTGCAGGGTTTCTTCATGGTTATTTAAAGAAATTTTCACAAGAAGATTGTTTAAAAAAAGGTACTGAAATGGCGTCAAAAGTTATTCAACAAATTGGAGCTAGACTTTAATTTTTTTTTCCTAGAAAAACTACCTTTACCTTTTTTGGGTTTAACTACTCTTTGTTTATACTTTTTTGAAAATAGATCTCTTGCGAAAATATTCTTTTTTTTCAATTTATAAAATATCCTTTTTTTGAACTTATTATAAAATTTGCATCATTAAATTTTTCTTTAATTTTTTTTCTTAATCTATGAATATGAGTCTCAACAGTGTGGGTTTCAAGTGTTGATTTATGGTCCCAAACTTTTATTTGTAATTCTTTTATACTTACTGGTTTCTGATGCTTTGCGAGGTATAGTATTGTTCCAATTTCTTTTTCTGTTAGCTTTAAGCTTTTGTCTTCCTTAAAAAATTTTTTTGAATTCAAATCTATCGTATAGTTTTTAATTATCTGATTTGACTGTCCTTGGTAGTTAATTTTTAAAAACATAACATTAAGGTTTTCAACTAAATCAATTAATTTAATTGGTAGATCATTTAGTACAAATTGATTACTTATATCTGAATCTTTTTTTTTTGTTAAAAAAATGAAATTTTTGTAATCCTTTTCCTCAAAATTAATAAATTCCTCTTGATTGATATTTATTAATTTAAAATTTAAATGATTTTCAACCTCAGATAAAATTTCGTAAATTATTGGAAAATTATAGATTATAAGATTTTGATGATTCATTGTAAGATAGAATATGTTAATTTATCTTAAAAATAAACATACTCTTCAGGTTGATGAATTTTATTTTAGATGTGCTATCGGAAAAAATGGAGTCACAAGTAATAAAAAAGAAGGTGATAAAAAGACCCCAAAAGGAACATTTGGGATAGAAAAATTATATTATCGTGCGGATAGAATTAAAAATTTAATTTCAAAACTAAATAAAGTAAAAATTAAAAAAACAATGGGTTGGTGTGATGATATTAATAATAAAGAAAAATATAATAAATTAATTAGCTCAAAAAAAGAAATTAAGCACGAGAAATTATTTAGATCAGATCAGATATACGATCTTTTGATACCTATAAAATATAATTTTGATAAAAGAACTTTGGGCAAAGGAAGCTGTATATTCATCCATCTTACGAAAAACTACAAACCAACGGAAGGATGTATAGCACTAAAAATTAAAGATTTTTTAATTATGTTAAAAATTATAAATACAAAAACAAAAATAAAAATTTTTTAACTTCTTTTACCAAAAATTTTTGAACCTATCCTTATCATTGTAGATCCACAATTTATAGCATCTAAATAATCATTAGACATACCCATACTTAGATCCTTTAAATTTAATTCCTCTTTAATTTTGAACATCTTAGAAAAATAATTTTTTGATTTCTCATCATTAGGGGGAATACACATCAAACCGATTACATCTAATTTCAAATCATTTTTACATTCTTCCAGGAAGTTTTTGACCTCATTTTGACTAACTCCATTTTTCTGATGCTCATTTCCAATATTTACTTGAATAAAATATTTAAGATTTTTATTAAGATTTTTTTGTTCAATCGATATTTTTTCAGCAAGCTTATAATTATCTAACGAATGTATATAATCAAAAATTTTGATGGCATGTTTAACTTTATTTGATTGAAGTTTTCCAAGCATATGGAGCTTAACATCTTTAAATTTATCTTTTATATCTGACCATTTTAACACCGCTTCTTGAACTTTATTCTCACCAAAATCAATATGACCAGAATTAACTAGTGGTAATATTTTTTCTTCCCCAAAAGTTTTACTCACTGCAATAATTTTTAATTTTTGCAAATTTTTTAAGTTTATTTCTTCTTTAATTCTTAATAAGTTTGTTATTGTATCATGCATAAAAAATGTTTTTATTTTATTAATAAATTTGAAAAAAAAACAATTTATAAATTGGATAAAAATATTCACATTATTTATCGCAATTACAATAGAAAATATAATACTAAAGAGATCATTGAAATAAAAAAGATTTGTAAATTGAAAAATAGAAAGTTTTTTTTAGCAAATGACCATAAACTTGCAAAATATTTAAATTTAGATGGAGTTTATATTCCTTCATTTAATAAAAAACTCATTCCTAATACCTATAGAAAAAATAAGTTTTATATTCTTGGATCAGCCCATAATCTTAAGGAAATATTAGAAAAAAAAAAACAAGGTGTGGAGTATTTATTTATATCACCATTGTTTAAGATAAAAAAAAGAAATTATTTTCTGGGTCCAACAAAATATAATATTTTAGCAAATCACTTTCATAAAAGGACTATTGCGCTTGGCGGGTTAAATAATAAAAATATTAGTACAGTTAATAAAATAAATTGTTTTGGTTTTGCATCAATATCTTATATAGAAAAATATAAAATTAATGGATAAAGAAGTAATAAATAAGAAAATTGAGAAATTATTAAATCATTTTAAAGCTGGTGATTATCATTACACAATAAAGGAAACACAAATTTTACTTAAAAAGTTACCCGATAATATTTTTTTAATTAATTTAATAGGTTCTAGCTATCAAAATCTTGGTAATTTAAAAATGGCAGCGGATGCATTTGTATATATTCTAAATTTAGATAACAAAAACATAGCAGCATATAATAATTTAGGAAATGTATTTAAAACACAAAAAAAGTTTGAGGAGGCAAAAGAAAATTATACTAAAGCTCTCGAAATAAATCCGTTATTTATAAATGCAGTTATTAATTTAGGAAATCTATATTTTGAACTTAATGATTTTCAAAATGCAACTGATCAATATCTTAAAGCTATTAAGATTAATGATAAGAATGCTTTAGCTCATTACAACTTAGGATTGGTTTACCAAAGCATTGGGGAATTCAACAGTTCTAAAAAAGAGTTTGAAAGAGTTCTCGAAATAAACCCAAGTAATACAAACGCTGATAAGATGATTAGTAGATTCACTAAATATACAAAAGAAAATGATCATTTAAAAAAAATGGAAGAAAAATTAGAAAATCTAGATCTCAATGACCTACAAAAAGTTAATTTATTTTTCTCATTAGGAAAGGCATATGAGGATATTACAGATTATGAAAAATCATTTTATTTTTTAAAAAAAGCTAACGACACTAAAAAAAATTTAATTAATAGAGATTTCAAAAATGACTTTAAAACTTTTAATAATTTGAAAAATTTTTTTGAGAAGTATAATTTGTCAAATGAAACAGATGCTCATAAAAATGAAAAAATAATTTTTATTTTAGGTTTACCAAGATCAGGTACAAGCTTAATAGAACAAATTATTTCCTCTCATTCAAAAGTTCATGGATGTGGAGAATTAGATTTTATACATAAAATAGTAAGAACTAATTTTTATAATCAAGGAGTTTTAGACAACTCGATGTTAAGCAATTTAGACAACACTAAAATAAAAAGATTGGCAAAAAGTTATTTAGATTTTGTTCAAAAATTTGAACCTAAATCCAAAGTTTTTACAGATAAAGCGCCTCTTAATTTTGCTTGGATTGGTATTATTAAAATCTTACTACCTAATTCCAAAATTATACATTGTTCAAGAAATGCAAAAGATAACATTTTATCTCTTTATAAAAACGATTTTGATGACCGTTTGAATTTTAGTTATGATTTTAATGATTTAGAAGTCTTCTATAAAGAATATCTAAGCCTAATGAAATTTTGGAAAAATAAATTTAAAAATCAAATTTATGAGGCAAACTATGAAAAATTTTTAGAAAATCCTGAAGATGAAATAAAAAAATTGCTGAATTTCTGTGATTTAGATTATGAAAAAAATTGCCTAAATTTTTATAAAACAAAAAGACCAATTAAAACAGTAAGTTCTGCACAAGCAAGACAACCAATTTACAAGTCATCTATTCTTTCATATCAAAAGTACGAAAAATATATGAAAGAGATTTTCGATAAATTTAATTAAAAAAAAAGGCCCCAAAAAATTGGGGCCTTTTAAATCTTAAACTATGTTTAGATTAGAATGATAATACTAAACTTAGTTCCATGTGCTCATCTGTATCACCTGTTTGTCCAGCGTCATTGTCTGACTCTGAGAACGTAGCTCTTACAGAAGCTGCACCAACTGTGTATGAAGCGTTAACTGCATCTACAGTTTCTGTTACGTTAGTTCCTGATGGAACGTCGTATTCAGTGTCTTGTGTAGCTAATGATACTGACATTTCGTCATTTAAGTTAAACGCAATAGCGTAAGCTTCTACGTTCAAACCATTTGAACCATTAGATCCATCTTGCTGTTCAGCATGTCTGTAACCAATAGACATTGGTCCCATGTCGTATAAAATGTGACCTACAGAAGATGTGTCATCGTTTTCAGTTTGAATTGCAAACTCAGTCTTATGTTGACCGTAAGCAATTGTTAAACCTTCAAGGTATGGAATTGGTACACTAACGTGCCAGTCAGATCCGTGTGAAGTAACACCTTCACCGTCGTTTCCACCATCACCTGTTCCACCTGTTCCACCTTTAGTTTGCGCTAGTGAAAATGTAGCACCCATGACTGTGTTGCTGTAACCGATTGTATCGTTAGAAGCAGCACCAAGTACACTTGCTCCAGATACACCATTCCATACTTCTTCATAAGCAGTTGGAAGAATGTCATCGTTTGCAGTTGTACCTACTAATCCACCACCGATAGAGTCATGAGAAAGTGTTCCCATTGCACCCATATCAAGTGTTGTATACGCAGATAACCATGCTGATCCTTGACCATCATTGATTGTTCTTACTACAGTAGCAGTACCGAAACCTACATCACCTGAACCCGAGAATTTAATCGAGTTGTTAGAACCGAATGGGTTACCAGTAACATCGTTAGTACCACCGTTTGTTGTGTAAGTTACTTCCGCATTACCTGTTACACTCATATCTACAGCGTTAGCTGAGAAAGCTACAAGTGATCCAGCTAAAGCTGAAAGACCTACTTTTTTCATGTTTTTCATATTTACTCCTTTTATATTATTAATAATATGAACATCCCGCTTTTACATGAAAACATCTAAAACAAGATAAAAAAGCCAATAATATTGCTATTTTTTCAGTTTGTGTTGTATAAATACAACACTAAAGATTAATATGAGCATTTTTTTAGGTATTTTGAACTATATTAGCTTAAAGTTTTTATTTAAATAAGACCCTTTGCAAATTATATATTTCTAATGTTTTCAAATAAATTACTGATTTTTCTTAAAAACACTTTTTTAATTTTCATAATTTTAACATTTGTTCAGTCATGCGATGCTTTTAAATTTAAAAGAGCTGATGTTAAGGATGTGCCTATTAATGATGCTGCAAAGCGAGAAAAAAATATTAAAGAAGGTAGAGGTATTTTAATTCCTAAAGTAGGCGGAGGATCTGGTACTTTTGATTTTGCTACCTCAAATGAAATGTGGAGAGCTACAATAGCTGTTTTAGATTTTGTTCCATTAACTACAGCTGACTATGGAGGTGGAATAATTATAACTGATTGGTACTCAGATAATTTAGACTCGGAGGAATCAATTAAGATTATGGTAAATTTTTTATCGAATGAAATCAGAGCTGATGGATTAAATGTAAAAATTTATAAAAAAATATGTAATGAAAAACTTGTGTGTAATACACAACTTATGAAATCTGAACTTAATAATGAAATAAAACTAGCTGTTCTTAAAAAAGCTGCTCAATTAAAGAATCAAACTAGAAAAAAAAGAGCAGAAGAGAGTGATTATAAAATTACTCCTGATCCGGACTAATAAACTTGAGTAGATACAACTTTAAAATTGTTGAGGAAAACTGGCAGAATTTTTGGGAAAAAAATAAATCTTTTTCCGCAACGATTAACCAAAACAAAAAAAAATTTTACTGTTTGGAAATGTTCCCATATCCGTCTGGAAAAATTCATATGGGTCACGTTAGAAATTACACAATTGGAGATGTCTTAGCTCGTTACAAAAACCTATCAGGATTTAATGTTTTACATCCCATGGGATGGGACTCATTTGGTATGCCAGCAGAAAATGCAGCAAGACAAAATAATTTAAATCCTAAAGAGTGGACAGAAAAAAATATCCAGGTAATGAAAAACCAACTAAAAAAACTTGGTTTATCTATAGATTGGGAAAGAGAAATTTCCACATGTACGCCCGAATACTATAAGCACCAACAAAAAATTTTTCTCCAGCTTTATGATAAAGGATTAGTTTATAGAAAAGAAAGTTATGTAAATTGGGACCCAGTAGATAAAACTGTTCTTGCAAATGAACAGGTTATTAATGGAAAAGGTTGGAGATCAGGGGCCTTAGTTGAAAGAAAAAAATTAAATCAATGGTTTTTTAATATTTCAAAATTTGCGGAAGAATTAGGAGATGACCTAAATAATCTAGATCAATGGCCAGATAAAGTCAAAACAATGCAAAAAAATTGGATTGGTAAATCTTTTGGATGTGAGATAGATTTTAAAATTGAAGGTCAAAATGAAATTAATACAATAAAATGCTACACAACTAGACCAGATACATTATTTGGTTTTTCATTTTTAGCACTTTCTGTTGATCATCCTGTTTCCAAATTTTACGAAAAAGATAGTGAATTCAAGAAATTTAAGGAAGAATGTTCCAAGACAGGAACTACGGAGGAATCTATCGCTCAAGCAGAAAAGATTGGTTTTAAAACAGATCTTATAGCGATTAATCCCTTAGACAATAATAAAAAAGTTCCAGTTTATTTTGCAAACTTTGTTCTCATGGATTATGGATTCGGTGCTGTTTTTGGATGCCCAGCTCATGATCAAAGAGATTTTGATTTTGCAAAAAAATATGATTTAGAAATTAAGACAGTAGTCAAACCTAAAGATGAAAGTGACAAATTTAAAGTCAATGATGAGGCCTATAGCGGACCAGGAATTGTCATTAACTCAGAATTTTTGAACGGTCTAACCGCACCAGAACAGTCTGTTCTAAAAACAATTGAAATTTTAAATAAAAAAAAAATCGGTAAACAAAAGACGAATTTTAGATTGAAAGATTGGGGTATTTCAAGACAAAGATATTGGGGTTGCCCTATTCCAATTGCTTATGATGAAAATAACAATATTTGTAAAATCCCCGAGGAAGATCTTCCAGTTCTTTTGCCTGAGAATATTAATCTAGAAACAAAGGGCAATCCACTAGATTTGGCAGATGAATGGAAAAACATAACAATTAAAGGGGTAAAGTGTACTAGAGAAACTGATACTTTAGATACTTTTGTAGATTCGTCTTGGTATTTCTTAAGATTTTGTTCATCTCAGAATGACAAAGATCCATTCGATAAAGAAGAAATAAAATACTGGATGCCTGTAGACCAGTATATAGGTGGCGTTGAGCATGCTATCTTACATCTTTTGTATTCAAGATTTTTTTCAAGAGCTATAAATTTATATAATAAAGATTTTGAAATAAAAGAGCCATTTCAAGGTTTATTTACTCAAGGTATGGTATGTCACAAAACCTTTAAGGATCAGACGAATAATTGGCTAAATCCTGAGGAGGTATCTACTGAAGATGGTCTTAATTTTTTTATAAAAAATAATAAGTCCAAAAAAGTTTTAGTTGGACCATCAGAATCCATGTCTAAATCAAAAAAAAACACTATCGATCCTGAAAAAATGATTAAAGAATTTGGAGCAGACGCTGTAAGATTGTTCATATTATCTGACAGCCCTCCTGAAAAAGATATTCAATGGTCAGATAGTGGTATGTCTGCTGCATATAAATTTATTCAAAAATTTTGGATAATGAGTGAAAATATATTAAGTATTACAAAAAATAATGATCTAGAAGAAGCAGATAAGGATATTGATATTTTTACAAATCAATCAATTGAAAAAATAAATATTGCATTAGAAAAATTTAGATACAATGTAATTATAGCTGTGTTTCATGACATTTATAGTTTTTATATAAAAATAACAAATAATAAAAAAAATCTTAAGGAAAATTTTGAAAAAATTTTATTAATAATGATGCCAGTCATCCCACACATTACAAATGAGTGTTACAAAAAAATAAATCAGAAAGGAAAGTTATTTTGGCCAAATGTAAAGAAAGAATTACTTGAAACAAAAGAAAAAGAGATAGTAATTCAGATAAATGGAAAAAAAAGAGGTGTAATTTTAATCAATAAAAATGATGCAGAGTCTCAAATTCTTGAAAAAATAAAAAAAATGGACTTGTTTCGTAAATATATCGATAATAAAAAAATAAATAAGACTATATATGTTAAAGAAAGACTGATTAATATTATTGCTTTATAATGAAAAAAATTTTTATAGTATTTTTTTTGGTTACTGCTTGTGGTTATCAACCACTATACGTGAAAAAAGATGAAATTCTTTTTAAGAAAATAACACTTATCGGTGACAAACAAATAAATCGAAAAATACTTTCATCCACTGAAATCAAAGAAGACAAAAAGATTAGTATAAATAACGAAATAATTGTAGAAAGTGAAATAAATATTATTACAACTTCTAAGGACGCCAAAGGTCAGCCAGCAACATTTAAAAGTTTATTAAATGTTGAAGTGATCATCATAGAAAATGGAAAAGAAATTAAGAAGAGAACTTTTAATGAGACCTTTGATTATAATAACATTGCTAATAAATATGACTTATCAACGTATCAGGATGATGTTAAAGATAATTTAGTTAATAAAATTATTGAAGATCTAAATATTTTTTTAAACCTTTAGATGATTGTTAAATTTTTTGAATTAAAAAAGAAAAAACTAGATCAAACAAAATTTTTCTTATTATATGGTAAAAATAAAGGGCTTATTGAAGAAACTCTTAACAATGTTTTAAAACCAATTTTACCAAATAATATTTTCAAATACGAAGAAAATGAAATTCTGAATAGTATAGATAGCTTTATTGAAAATATTCGAAATAAGTCACTATTTGATGATAAGAAATTAATTATTATTCAGAGAGCAACAGACAAAATTTTGAAAATAGTTAATGAAATGTTGGAAGATAATCTGGAAGGTATAACTCTAATTGTAATGGCTGACATATTGGAAAAAAAATCAAAATTAAGAATTTTTTTTGAAAAAAATAAAAGTGCTATATGTGTAGCTTTTTATGAAGATAATATTCAAAGTTTAAATATTGTAGCTCGAAATTTTTTGCTAGATAAGAAAATTAAATTATCACAACAGAATATTAACTTGATAATTGAAAGATCAAGAGGAGATAGAAACAATTTAAAAAATGAATTAATAAAAATTGAAAGTCTTCTAAAAAATAGAAAAAATATCAGCGTTGACGAAATTTTCAAATTAACAAACTTAGCAGAGAATTATAATATTTCTGAATTAGTTGATAATTCTTTAGCAAAAAACAAATCAAAAACTATTAATATAATTAATGAAAATAATTTTAACACAGATGATAACATTTTAATTTTAAAAACTTATTTATCGAAATTAAAAAGACTTTTAAAAATTAAATCTGAAGAAATAAAAAACAAAAGTTTAGAAACAACTTTATCTTCAATTAAGCCACCAATTTTTTGGAAAGATAGAGAAATAGTAAAAGAACAAGTTCAGAAATGGGATCTAGATAAAATTCAGGATTTAATCATTAAAACTAATAAAATTGAATTTGAGGTAAAGAAGTATCCTGCTATTTCATCTATAATAGTATTAAATTTTATTTTTGAAAATATAGCTTAAATCAATAATGAGATTTAATAATATCTATAATTTTATTAAGTTGTTCTAAATCATGGTAGTAAAAAGAAATTGTACCTTTATTGTTTTTTTTATTCTTAATCAGTACATTTAAACCTATTTTATCGCGTACAGACATCTCAAGATTTTTAATATTTGGGTCATTTGTGGTTCTGGAAATAACCTTATTTTTTGATTTAAAGATTTTAACGAAGGTTTCTGTTTGTCTAACTGATAGTTTTTTTTCAATAATTTTATTAGCAATAAAAGAAGCATTTTCCATACCAACCAATATTTTTGCGTGACCAGCTGTAATTTTTTTTTCTTCTACCATTTTTAAAACATCAATTGGTAAGTTAAGTAGCCTTAATGAATTAGTAATATAACTTCTGCTTTTTCCTATAAATCTAGAAACTTTCTCTTGATCATAAGCAAATTCATCAATCAATCT
>MDTG01230938.1_pt1 | contig 11245 bp, 11 predicted proteins | sample 811421 | NCBI WGS metagenome assembly MDTG01 (sample SAMN05326645, study PRJNA326480) | marine metagenome | isolation source: seawater | place: Pacific Ocean: South East | collected 2011
CAAAACCTGGAGCTTTAACAGCAACAACTTTTAAACCACCTCTTAATTTATTTACCACTAAGGTTGCTAAAGCTTCGCCTTCAACATCCTCAGAAATAATCATTAAAGGCCTATTTGCTTGAACAACAGATTCAAGTAGCGGAACCATTGGTTGTAAATTTGTTAATTTTTTTTCAACTAATAAAACTAACGGATTATCTAGTTCTGTGGTCATCTTCTCTGTATTTGTAACAAAGTAAGGTGATAAATATCCTCTATCAAACTGCATACCTTCAACAACATCTAGCTCAGTTTCAACACCTTTAGCCTCCTCTACAGTGATTACACCTTCATTTCCTACTTTTTGCATTGCTTTTGAAATCATATCTCCGATTGATTTTTCACCATTAGCCGATATCGTTCCTACTTGAGCAACTTCTTCGTTAGCTTTTACTTTTTTTGAAGTAGTTTTTAACTTATCAATTACAAATTCTACGGCTTTATCAATACCTCTTTTTATATCCATTGGATTCATTCCTGCAGTAACATATTTTAAACCTTCGTTTACAATACCTTGAGCAAGAATTGTTGCTGTCGTAGTACCATCTCCAGCGTTGTCATTAGTTTTACTTGCAACTTCCTTAACCATTTGAGCGCCCATATTTTCAAACTTGTCGTCTAATTCAATTTCTTTTGCGACTGAAACACCGTCTTTTGTAATTTTAGGGGCTCCGTAAGATTTGTCCATTACTACATTTCTTCCTTTTGGTCCTAGGGTCACCTTAACTGCGTTAGCTAAAGTGTTAACACCTTTAAGCATTTTTGCTCTAGCTTCTGTTTCAAATTTAATTACTTTTGCCATATTGATTCTCCTTTAAAATTATTTTTTACCTTTTGAAATCCCCATTATGTCAGACTCTTTCATAATGCTATACTCTTTGCCGTCTATCTTTACTTCAGTACCTGACCATTTGCCGAAAAGAACTAGGTCACCTACTTTCACATCCATAGGTGTAATCTTTCCGCTCTCATTTTTTGATCCAGGCCCTACTGCTACGACTTCACCCTCTTGAGGTTTTTCTTTTGCAGTATCCGGAATTATAATGCCACCAGCTGTTTTTTCGTCACTATCTAATACCTTAATTAAAACTCGGTCGTGTAGAGGTCTAAATTTCATATATATTTCTCCTATAAATTTTAGTGTACGGCTGATATGGTATGTTTTAGGAAAATTTCAAGGGTAATTAATGGTTAAAAGTGGTTGATTTTCCTCTGTTTTAGAGCTTTTTTTCTGTTAAATTTAATTAGGACTTAAAAAATTGAAAAAATTAGAACATTTATCTGAAATTTATACTTCATATGATACCTACGTAATTGATTTATGGGGGGTTATTCATAATGGAGTGAAGTTAAACATTAACGCATTAGAAGCTGTAAAAGAATTAGAAAAAGCAGCAAAAAAGATTGTATTTTTATCTAACGCTCCCAGACCGAGCAACAAAGTAAAAGAATTTCTTAAACAAATGAAAATGGAAGAAAAATATCTTAGCAACATTGTTACTTCTGGTGAAGCAGCTATGCACGCCATTAATCAAAACAAATTTGGTAAATTTTTTTTTCACTTAGGTCCACCGAGAGATGATTCAATTTTTAGCAAAGTAAAAGAAAATAAAACTGAATTGGAAAAAAGTGACTTTATATTATGCACAGGCTTATTTGAAGATCATGAAGATGATTTAGATTATTATAAAGAATTCTTAAAAAATCAAACATCTAAAAAAATGATTTGCACTAATCCAGATTTAATAGTTCATAGAGGAAATAAAGAAGAATATTGCGCAGGTTTAGTGGCGAAAACATTCGAGTCAATTGGAGGTCAAGTTATTTACTTTGGCAAACCTCACGCAGAAATTTATAAAATGTGTTTTGGTAAAAAAGAGAAAGTTTTAGCTATAGGTGATAATTTAAGAACAGACATAAAAGGAGCTAACAATCTTAATATAGATTCTATATTTATATATAGCGGAATTCACCGCAATGAATTTAAAAACGAAGATGATCTCAATGATTTACTAAAAAGATATAAAGTAAAAACTAATTATTTTCAGTCAATGTTAACTTGGTAATATGAAAGTTTATAGAAATTTAAATATAAGTAGAAAACATAAAAATTCTGTAATAGCGATCGGTAATTTTGATGGCATTCATTTGGGGCATCAAAAAGTTATTTTGGAAGCAAAGAAAAAGGCAAGCAAATATAAACGTCCTGTTGGAATAATTACGTTTGAACCTGTTCCAGTGATGTTTTTTAACAAAAAAAAAAAGAATCATAGAATAAATTTACTGTCACAAAAAATAAATTATTTAAAGAAACTTAAAATAAACTTTTTGATTATTATCAAATTTAACAGATTATTTTCATTATTAAGTGCTGAACAGTTTATTAAGAAAATAATATATAATAAGATTAATTCTAAATATGTTTTTGTAAGTAAAAATTTTAAATTTGGAAATAAACGATTAGGAAATATACAAACTTTAAAACAATATGAAAAAATTTTTAAATTTAGGACGATTATTACAACACCATTTAAGAAAACAACAAAAATAATATCGTCAACTTTAATAAGAAAAAAAATATCCTCTGGCAAAATTATAGAAGCTAATAAACTATTGAATAGAGAATGGAGTGTTATTGGTAAAGTTATAAGGGGAAAAAAAAGAGGGAGAAAAATCGGTTTTCCAACATGCAATATAAATTTAGGAAATTACGTCATTCCAAAACTTGGTGTATATGCTGTTTTAGTTAAAGGTAAAGGTTTTAAAAAAAATGGTATAGCGAATATAGGGTATAGACCAACATTTAATGGCCAAAATTTACTATTAGAGGTAAATATATTTGGAATTAATAAAAACTTATATAATAAAGAGATAACGATAAATTTTAAAAATTTTATAAGACCGGAAAAAAAATTTAAGGATTTATTACAACTAAAAAAACAAATTAAAATTGATATAATTAAAGCAAAAACAAATGTCTAAAGAAAATTTACATTTACCAAAGACTGCCTTTTCAATGAAAGCTAGCCTTCCAACTAAAGAGCCTTTAATTTTAGAAAAATGGGAAAAAAATAAAATTTTTGAAAAATTAAGAAAAAATTCTAAAGGGAAAGAAAAATTTATTCTTCATGACGGCCCACCTTATGCCAATGGACACATACATATGGGCACTGCATTAAATAAAATTTTGAAGGATATGATAACGAGATTTCATCAAATGAATAATAAAGACTCTGTTTATGTCCCTGGCTGGGATTGTCATGGATTACCAATAGAGTGGAAAATAGAGGAACAATATAAAAAGAGAAAAAAAAATAAAGATGAAGTGCCAATAAAAGATTTCAGACAAGAATGTAGAGAATTTGCTAAAAAATGGATTCAAGTTCATATAAAAGAGTTTAAAAGACTAGGTGTCGTTGGAGACTTTGAAAATTATTATTCTACAATGAGTTTTGAGGCTGAGGCTCAAATCGTTAGAGAGCTTGGTAAATTTCTCCTAGATGGTAGTTTGTACCAAGGGTTTAAACCAGTTCTTTGGTCCACTGTTGAAAAAACTGCTCTAGCGGATGCTGAAGTTGAGTATAAAGATCACACATCAAATACAATTTTTGTAGCTTTTAAAATTAAAAAATCAAAAAATGATTTTTTAAAAGATGCTAATATCGTTATTTGGACAACAACCCCATGGACCATACCAGCAAATAGAGCTTTAGCCTATAACAAAGGTATTGAGTACTCATTAGTCGAAATTAATGAATTAGATTTTTTTAATGATAAAAAGATTGTAGTCGCAAGTAATTTATTAAAAAATATTTTAAGCTCATGTGAAATCAAAGATCACAAAATTATTAAAACATTTATGGGGTCAGAATTACAAGGAACAATTTGTAGCCATCCTTTTAAAGAGATGAATTTTAACTATGATGTTCCAATGTTAGATGCAAATTTTGTAGATTTAGAACAAGGAACTGGAATAGTACATTGCGCACCTAGTCACGGACCTGATGATTTTAATTTATGCTTAAAGAATAATATTCCTTCAAAATATACTGTCGATAATGCTGGACTATATACAAAGGAAGTACCGTATTTTACAGGCACTCATGTTTTTAAAGCAGACCCAGTTGTAATTGACAAATTAAAAGAATGTAAGAAATTATTAAAAAATGATAAATTACATCATAGCTATCCTCACTCTTGGAGATCTAAAGCACCATTAATTTATAGAGCAACACCACAATGGTTTATTTCGATGGAAAAAAACTCTTTAAGAAATAAAGCTGTTAAAGCTATTAATGAAACTATTTTTTACCCAGATAAGGGAAAAGATAGATTATTATCAATGATTGAAGGCAGACCCGACTGGTGCGTATCAAGACAGAGGGTTTGGGGTGTTCCTTTACCGATATTCATAAATAAGAAAACACAAGAGCCCTTAAGAGATCAACAAGTAATTGATAGAATTGCAGAAATTTATGAGCAAGAAGGATCAGATTGTTGGTTTACTGACGATGCAAAAAAATTTTTGGGAAATAAATATAATGAAAATGATTATTTAAAACTTAACGATATTGTGGAAGTATGGTTTGATAGTGGTTCAACACATAGTTTTGTTTTAGAAAAAAGAAAAGATCTTCAATGGCCAGCAGACATGTATTTAGAAGGCTCAGATCAACATAGAGGATGGTTTCACTCTTCTTTGCTAGAGTCATGTGGAACAAGAGGTAAGGCTCCATTCAAAAGTATATTATCTCACGGTTTCGTAGTAGATGGAAAAGGGTTAAAGATGTCAAAATCATCAGATAATGTAATATCACCAGAAGACATTCTTAAAAATTATGGTGCGGATATACTAAGAGCTTGGGTAGCTTCTTCCGACTATGCAGAAGATTTACGAATAGATAAAAATATTTTGGCACAACATGCAGAGTCTTATAGAAAAATAAGAAATACTTTTAGATTTATTCTTGGTAATATAAAAGATAATTTTGACAAACAAAATTTTGATAAAGTAGAATTGAAAAATTTTGATGAATTAGAACAATTTATTTTACATAAACTTTACTCTTTAGATTTACTTTTTAAAAACAACCTAAAGAGATATAATTTTCATAAATTATATAAAGAGCTATCAAATTTTTGTGCTTTAGATTTATCATCGTTTTATTTTGATATAAGAAAAGATGTATTATATTGCGATGATTTAAATTCAAAGAAAAGAAGAGACTGTGTTATCGTTCTTAACATAATTTTAGAATGTTTATTAAAGTGGTTCGCACCTATTTTTGTTTTTACAACTGATGAAGTATATAGCTTAATAAGTAAAGATGAAAAAAGTATCCACGAACTAACATTTCCAAACATTCCAAAGAAATGGGAAAGTCAATCTTTAGAAAATAAGTGGAAACAACTTTATAAAATCAAGCAAGAGGCTAACATTGCAATTGAGGAAAAAAGAGCTTCGAAAGAAATTGGCTCAAGTTTAGAGGCCAATATTAAGATAACAATTGATAATCAAAAATATGAATTATTTGATGGCATAGATTTAGCAGAATATTTTATTACTTCAAAAGCTGAAAAGATTAAAAGTTCAAATAATGAGGAGTTAAAAATTGAGGTTGCTAAATCACAAGGTATAAAATGCCCAAGGTGCTGGAAGATTCTAGAAACTAAATGTTCCAGATGTGAAAAAGCAATTCAGAACAATAACTAAAATGAGTATCTACGAAAAAAAAAATGATCTTTTTATCAATAAAAGTTATTTAATTTGTATTTTTGTAGTTATCATAACATTCTTAATAGACCGGATTTCTAAAGTAAAAATTGTAGATCACCAAATTAATAACAGTAGTGTGTATATTAATGATTTTATTAATTTGGAGTTAATTTGGAACACTGGAATAGGATTTGGAATATTTAGCACAAGCTCCTCTTTATTTTATAATTCTATTTCTGCTTTAATTGGGCTTGTAATAATCCTTTTGATTTATTTGTTAATTAAATCAGAACCATTTGAAAAAATATCATTTTCATTAGTAATTGGTGGTGCTTTAGGAAACTTCTACGATAGAATTATATATTATGCTGTACCTGATTTTATAGACTTACATTACAAAAGTTTTCACTGGTTTACCTTCAATTTGGCAGATATATTTATATCAATGGGTATTATAATGTTAATTGGAAAAGAAATATTTAGAAAAAATGATAAATAAAAATAATATAATATTATTTACAACATTTTTACTTTTTCTTAACTCTTGTGGCACTTTATCTGATGCAGGAAAAACTTTAAGAAATGAAAAAATTAGAACCACAGATGAATTTTTAGTTAAAAAAAGACAACCATTAAGTTTGCCTCCTGATTATGAAAATCTTCCGAAACCCAGATCTGAGAATGATCAACAAAAGAATAATGATAAAATAGACAAAATATTAAAAATGCCAAAGAATCAATCTTCTTCCAGCGGATCATCGAATGTAGAACAATCAATTATCAATCAAATACGCAAGTGAAAAAAGGAAATATAATTTATAAAAATTTTTTTAATAAAGAACATTTAAATTTCTCTATTGGTAAAAAGTTAAATGACAAATATAAAAAAGTTTTAAGAGAAATTGAAAATAAATTTAATATTGAAAATAATTATTTTTACTCTTTAAATAATAATTTTAAATTAAATTTCAGATTAGAAGATATTAAAAGATTCAAGAGATTTAATAATGTAGTAATAATAGGCATGGGTGGATCAGTGCTTGGGGCAGAGGCTATTTACAATTTCATAGAAAACAAAAATAAAAAAAATTTTTACTTCATAAATGACGTTAACGAAGAAAATTTTAAACAAATTAAAGAAAAAAAATTACATAAAGTTTTGTATATAGTTATTTCTAAATCAGGAGAAACAATTGAAACATTGTCTAATTTTTATTTTTTGAGGATATTAAAAAAAAATTCAAAAAACATAATTATAATTACAGAAAAAAAACATAATCATCTTTATTCTTTGTCAAAATCAATGAAATTATTTCATATAGAGCATAAAAACTATATTGGAGGAAGATATTCTGTTTTAAGTGAAGTCGGAATGCTACCCGCTTTATTAATGGGGGCAAACATCAGAAAATTAAGAAGCAACTTGTTAAAAAAATTAAAACTTAAAAATAATATTTTTTTAAAAGAAAGCACTATTAAGTTAACAAATTTGTTGCAACAGGGTTGCTATAATAATCTAGTATTTTGTAATTATGAACCCAGGCTTAAAAAGTTTCTTGAGTGGAAGCAACAACTTGTTGCAGAAAGTCTTGGAAAAAAAGGAAAAGGTTTCTTCCCAACTATCTCTAAAATGCCCAAAGATCACCACAGCATGATGCAACTTTATTTAGATGGCCCAAAAGATAAAATTTTTTACATTTTCAGCTCAATTGTTAAAGATAAAAAGAAAATAAGGGTGAATAATTATAATCAAGAATTAAAATACTTAAAAAATAAAACTTTAAATAACATAAAAGAAGCACAAAAAAATGCTTTTATTGGATCTTTGAAAAAAAGGGGAATTCCTTTCAGAGAAATCAAAATTAAAGGTTTCAGTGAAGAATATTTAGGTGAGTTATTTTCTTACTTCATGCTAGAGGTTATAATTATTGGAATGTTAAACAATGTTAACCCATTTAATCAAAAAGCTGTTGAGGAAATAAAGATTAAAACACGAAATTTACTTTTATAAAAATTTAGCAAATATTATTTTTGATCTACCGTATATTTTAATTAGCAATGTATTAATAATCCCACTCAAATCATCTTTGGAATTTTTTTCCCTATGTAAAATTATTATATGATTTTTTTTAAATATTTTTTTTTGTCTAATATATCTCAAATTTTGTAAAAATGAATTATCAGCAAATGGCGGATCTAAGAAAAAAATGTCGAATTTTGCATCAAATTTTTTTTTTAAAAAGTTCATTATTTTATCATTAATAATCTCTGTGTTTTGCTCCAGACTTAAATTTTTTACATTCTCAGTTAAAATTTTTAAAATTAATTCATCTTTCTCAATAAAAAAAACTTTTTTAGCTCCTCTAGAAAGACATTCTAGTCCAAATGAACCTATACCTGAATATATGTCAAATACTTTGGAATTTTCAATTTCAATATCAAATAAATTTGAATGACCTATTATATTAAAAATATTTTCTTTAACTGAGTCTTTTAGAGGTCTTGTATTTTTAGATTTTAAAAATAAAATAGATTTTCCTTTAAATTTTCCACTGATAATTCTCATTTATTTTCTTTGATTACTCTCCAACCAATATCTTTTCTAAAAAAACCATCTCTCCAATTAATCTTTTTTATTATATTGAGAATATTTTTTCTTATATCTTTAAATTTTTTTCCTGAGGAAGTAATATTTAAAACTCTTCCACCATTAGAAAAAAAATCATCTCCAATTAATTTTGTACCAGCATGAAAAATTGTAGATTTTTTATCGATTTTAATCTTATTTAGTTTTTTAATTTTTCTTAATTTTTTATATTTTCCAGGATATCCTTTTGAACATAATACAACTGTCATGCATTTGTTTTTTTTCCACTTTAAACTAATATTGTTTAAACTATTATTTACCGAAGCATTAAAGATTTTGACAATATCAGTTTTTAATCTTGGAATAATTACTTGGCATTCTGGGTCTCCCATTCTAATATTATACTCGATTAGGTAAGGTTCATTGTTCTTAATCATCAAACCTACGTATAAAAAACCAACGTATGGCTTTCCTTTTTTCTTAAGTGTATCTAAAGTTGGTTTTACTATCTTAGAAATTATTTTCTCTTTGAGACTTTTATCAATTATCGGTGCTGGAGAGTATGCTCCCATCCCACCAGTATTTTGGCCTTTATCTCCTTCACCTACTTGCTTATGATCTTGAGCTGTACCAAAAAATTTAAAACTTTTTTTATCTACAATTAAAAAAAAACTAGCTTCTTCACCTTCTAAAAACTCCTCTAAAACTATTTTTTTAGAAGATTTAAACTTTCCTTTAAATATTTCTTTAGAAACGTCTAAAATTTTTTTTTTACTTTTGCATATAGTAACCCCTTTTCCAGCCGCTAACCCATCAGCTTTTACGACTAGCGGAAGGGTACTTTTTTTTAGAAAATTGTTCACATCTTTGGTATTTTTACACACTTTATATTTAGCTGTTGGAATATTATTCTTTTTACAGACTGATTTCATAAATGCTTTAGATCCTTCAAGCTTCGCAGCATATCTATTTGGTCCAAATACTTTTATTTTCTTTTTAATCAAATAATCGACTAAGCCAATAACTAGCGGTTCTTCTGGCCCAATAACTACTAGCCCAATCTTATTTGATTTAATAATTTTTAATAGGTTCGGAAAATTTAGAATATCTGCGTCAATATTTTTTGCGATTTTCTCGGTCCCGGCATTACCAGGTATACAAAATATGTTTTTTGATAACTTAGATTCACATATTTTTTGGCATAGAGCGTGCTCTCTACCTCCACTACCTATTAAAGCAATATTCATAAGAAAAGATATATTATATATATTTTATAGATGAATAAAAAAAAAGCTAAACTTCTGTATAAGAATAACTCTTTTGATGTAATTGAAGAGGGAAATTTTGTTGTTTGCGCTATTTCGGGTAAAGAGATACCCATAGATCAGTTAAACTATTGGAACGTTGATTTACAAGAAGCATACTTTTCCCCAAAAGAGGCTAACGAACGTTTTAAAAATCCTAAAAAGTAAAATTTTATTTCCACCTATCATGTGTCCAAATCCATTGATCAGAATTTTTTGATATCATTTCTTCTAAAATCATGTTTAGCTTCATAGTTAATTTAGACTTATTGGTACTATCGAGATTAGACAAAGGTTTATAAATCTTCATTTCAAATAAATCATTATTTTTTCGTTTAATAAAAACAGGAACGATATTTAACTTATATTTAATTGCTAATTGAGCAGGCAAAGAAGTCGTATGTGCTTTTTTGCTGAATAAATCTACTCTGTCTCCTTCTCCCAGTCTTTGATCAATCATCAAAGCGACGCTTATATTTTTTTTTATAAATTGAACACAATCTTTAACACCTAGCCGACCTTTCTTTATTTGATTTTTACAAACATATTTTTTTCTAAGATATTCCATTAAAGGATTTACAAGAAAATTATTTAGTGGCCTATAAATAGTCGCTAGATTTATACCATTTTTTGTGAGCTCCATTGACATTAATTCAAAATTTGCAAAATGTCCGGACACAAAAACTACAGGTTTATTTTTTCTAATTATCTCTTTTAATATTTCAATTCCAACAATGTTAATATGATGATTTTCATTTCTAAACTTTTTAAGGAACATATACTCTACAAATGTTTTTCCATAATTGGACCACATATTATTTTTAATTTCATTTATTCTCTTTTCTGAGAGTTTATTGGAAAATATCCTTAAATTTTTGATCAAAATAGAATTAGATCTTATCTTTGGTCCTATATTTTTAAATAATAATGAAAAAAAACTTCTACTATATTTCAAGCCTATAATTTTTATAATTAAAAAAAATACATATAATATAACTGCTTCGAAAAAATATTTTATAATTTTAATCATATGTATTTTTTTATTTCGTTAAAGAATTTTTCTCTTTTCTCTACTTGTAATTTAACTTTTAAATACTTGACTTTATCAAAACCTAATTTTTTAATTTTATAATAATCTTTTTCAGTTGTTATTAATTCATAATTATTATTTTTTGAGTCAATTATTAATTGTTTTAACTCTTCAGCTTTTAATTCATAATGATCAGGAAAAATTTTCTTTTTATGAATATTGAGCTTATTTTCTTCTAATAAATTAAAAAAATTTTCTGGGTTACCAATACTTGCAAAGGCAAATAATTTTTTACCTTTAAAATCATCTAAGTTTACAGGCGAATAATTTGAGTAGAAGATTTTAATGTTGTTAGACACTTTTAGTATTTGTTCCTCAAATTTTTTATTCTTTTTTCCATTAAGAATTATTATTTGTGCATATTTTAAATTGCTGAGGCCTTCACGAAGAGGTCCAGCAGGTAATAAAAGTCCGTTACCAATTAATTGATTTGTATTGAAACATACAATATTGAGATTTTTTTTAATTGAATAATCTTGGAAACCATCATCTAAAATCGCAATGTTGTA
>MDTG01285323.1_pt1 | contig 11245 bp, 12 predicted proteins | sample 811421 | NCBI WGS metagenome assembly MDTG01 (sample SAMN05326645, study PRJNA326480) | marine metagenome | isolation source: seawater | place: Pacific Ocean: South East | collected 2011
TTAGTAATGTTAATTGGTGGATACTTAGGTGAAGCCGGTTACATTCAACCATTTGTAGGTTTCGTAATTGGAATGGCTGGATGGATTTATATCTTGTTTGAAATATTCTCTGGTGAAGCTGGAACTGCAGCTGCGAAGTCTGGAAACAAGGCTATGTCAACTGCATTCAGTGCAATGAGAATAATCGTAACTATCGGTTGGGCGATCTATCCATTAGGATATGTATTCGGTTACTTAACTGGTGGTGTTGATGCAAATGCTTTAAACGTTATATATAACTTAGCTGACTTTATTAACAAGATCGCGTTTGGTCTAGTGATTTGGGCAGCAGCAATGCAAAACACAAGATTATCTTCTAGATAAAAGAAATAAGCTTAAAATAGGGCGAGTTTAACCACTTGCCCTATTTTTTTTTATGTTTATAAATTAATCGTGCCAAAAATTACTTACATAGAAAATTCTGGAGAAAAAAAGATTATTGAAGTCGAAAACGGTTTGACAGTTATGGAAGGTGCTGTTCAGAATAACGTTCCTGGAATAGATGCGGATTGCGGCGGAGGGATGGCTTGTGCAACCTGCCATGTTTATATTCAAGATGACTGGTATGATAAATTACCCAAAGCAGAGGATGCTGAACAAGATATGATTGATATGGCCTATAAGCCAAAAAAAAATAGTAGACTGAGCTGCCAAATAATTATTAATGATGGAATGGATGGGCTAGTTGTTACAACTCCAGAAAGACAAACTTAATGAAAAAAACTGATGTTATAATTATTGGTGCCGGCCCAGTAGGACTTTTTGCAGTTCATCAATTGGGGTTAAAAGGTTTAAAAGCTGAAGTAATAGATAACTTAGACAAAGCAGGCGGTCAGTGTATAGAGCTTTATCCTGATAAACCAATTTACGATATACCAGCTGTTCCAGAGTGTAACGGAAAATCTTTGACCGATAATTTGCTTAAACAAATTGAACCTTTTAAAACGAATATTCATTTAAATGAAAGAGTACAAGAACTAAAAGAAGAAAATGGAAATTGGAAAATTAAAACGAGCAATAATAATTACTTCTTAGCGCCAAATATAATTATTGCAGGTGGAGTTGGCTCTTTTGAGCCTCGTAAATTGCCATTAAAAGAGTTAGAAAAATTTGAAGGTAAGAATGTTTTTTACTCTATTAGAGATAAGGAAAATTTAAAAAACAAAAAAATAGCAATATTTGGTGGTGGAGACTCAGCGCTAGACTGGACGCTTGAACTTTCGAAACATTCCAAAGTAACATTAATACACAGAAGAAATGAATTTAGAGGGGCAAATCATACTTTAAAAGAGATAGAAAAATTAAAGCAAACCAATAAAATTACTATAAAAACACCATACCAAATTGCCTCCATAAATGAGGGCGATCAATTAAAATCAATTTCAATTCAGAACGATGATGGGAAGAAAGAACGTGTAGAGGTCGATATAGTTCTAGGTTTCTTTGGGTTAATCATGCAACTAGGACCAATTTTAGAGTGGGGACTAAATATAAACAAAAAAACTATCGAGGTTAATACTGAGAATTTTCAAACAAACAAACCAGGAATTTTTGCAATTGGGGACATATGTACTTATCCAGGCAAATTAAAACTAATCTTATCAGGATTTCATGAGGCTGCGCTTGCTTCAGTTGAGTGTTTTAGACGAGCAAGACCAAATGAAAAATTTAGATTTGAATTTACAACATCTTCTAAACAAATTCATAATAGATTAGGTGTTGAAAATAAGTGATTGAAGTTCATACCGCAAACACACCTAACGGGAAAAAAATTACCATAATGCTTGAAGAAATAGGATTTGAATATAAAATTATTAAGGTTAATATTAATAAAAACCAACAATTTGACCCAAAGTTTGAAAAAATAAGTCCTTTTAGAAAAATTCCAGTAATAATTGATAAAAAAAATAATATAAGCCTGTTCGAGTCGGGTGCAATATTAATTTATTTAGGTGAATTAAGTGGTAAATTTTACGAGAAGAAAAGAAGAACTCTAATCAATCAATGGCTAATGGGTCAAATGGCATATGTAGGACCCATGCTTGGTCAACATCATCAGTTTCATCATTATAATCCAGGCAAAAGTAAATTTGGAGAGGAAAGATATTTTAAAATTGCTGAGAGAATTTATTATGAGCTTGATAGAAGATTGTCTTTCTCAAAATATTTGGCCGATAATGATTATTCAATAGCTGATATTGCTACTTTTCCTTGGATAGCAAGGCATGAATGGCATGACATTGGACTTAAAAAATTTAAAAATTTGTTGAGGTGGTATAACTTGATTACTGAGAGGCCAGCGGTAAAAAAAGGATACGATTTGTTAAATAAAGGAGAGGAAATCCCTTCGGCCTAATCATCAATAAAAATTTTTTCATCCCTTTCATGTTTTTCTTGAGCCTCAATAGATAATGTTGCAATCGGTCTTGCAATTAATCTCTTCAAACCTATTGGTTCGCCAGTCTCTTCACAATATCCATAAGTCCCATCTTTTATTTTTCTTAAAGCCGAGTCAATTTTGCCAATAAGTTTTTTACTTCTATTCAATGCTTTCATTTCCACAGTCTTATCGGTATGCGAAGATGCTTGATCTAAGATGTCAGCTGACGAAACGTTATCATCTGAGGAATTGATTATATTTCCTATATTGTTGGATTTAATAATATCTTTTTTCCATTTAATTAATTCTTCAGCAAAGAATTTTTTGTGTTTTGCACACATATATTTTTCTTTTGTGTTAGGAGCGTACTTTTTCTTAATAGGTTTTTTTGGCATTTTATGAATTTTGGCAGTATAAGAATGAAATTATTCGTGTCAATAGTAATATAATTGTATAAAAATATAGGAATGTTAAGAAAAAATTTAGATAATATATTTTTCATTTTCCTAATATCTCATTTAATTATTTGGACAATTGTACCAAGTATTTCGAATATAAACTTACCCCTAGACACGATAGAACATTTAGCATGGTCTACTAATTTAAGTTGGGGTTATACTAAACATCCTCCAGTAATTGCGGTTGTTTTAAGATTTTTTTATCAAATCTTTGGAAGCAATGATTGGGCCTACTATTTCGTCAGTCAATTATTTATTTGTATTTCTTTTTACTTTGTTTGGAGATTATCTGAGGAATTTTTTAGAGATAAAGTTTTATCAATTTTATCTGTTTTACTTTTAGAATTGATAATTTTTCATAACTATACAAGTCCAGAATTTAATGTTTATATTTGTCAGTTACCATTTAAAGTTTTAACGGTATATTTTTGTTGGAAATCGATAAATGAAAAAAATTATCTTAATTGGTTTTTATTTGGAATTTTTGCCGCTTTAGGTTTTCTTACCCACTATTCTTTTTTGTATATCATTTTAGCAATAAAATTTTTCTTCATAATAAAAATCATTGAGGAAAAAAAATTTTACGCTGTCTATTTTATACCTGGAATAATTTTTTTTCTGATATTACTCCCTCATCTATACTGGTTGTATGAAAATAATTTTACAACAATATCTTACGCGTTAGACAGGACAGGTATGGCCTCAAAACAAATTATTGATCACCTATTAAACCCTTTTATTTTTACTTTAAAACAGATTGGTATTTTAATTCCATTTTTTTTTGGTTGTTGGCATATTAATAAAAAAAATTAAAGTTAAGATTAACTTTAAAGATCGAAAAACTTTATTTTTAATATACATTAATCTTATTCCTATTTTACTTGTTATTATTACATCTTTAATAACCGGTGCAAAAATCAGAACTATGTGGATGTCAACTTTTTATTTATTTTTTGGAATTTTAATTTTATATATATTTAAAAAAAATTTTTATCTAAAAAATATTAAAAAATTTTTCTTTATATTTACTTTTTTATTCTTTATTTCTCCTGTTACATATTTATACGTTTCACTCTCAAATGATTTCAAAAGGACTGACTATCCAGGAAAAGAAATTTCAAGATTAGTACAGAATAAGTGGAATAAGAATTTTTCAAATGAAATCGACGTAGTCATCGGTGATTCTTGGTTTGCCGGCAATTTATCTTATCATTTAGAAACACGACCAATATGGCTTCAAACATTAGACGATAATCTTTCCAAAATTAATCCGAATTCAGGCTTTGTATACACTGGCAATCCTAAAGTATTAAAAAAGACTTGCCCCGGTGTTTTTGGTGTTATCAAACCGGTAGGTTACTGTATGATTGGGTCTAAATGAAAAAATTCTTAATATTAATTCCAGTTTATGATGATTGGGACTCCCTAAATAAATTACTTAGTGAGATTAACGATGCAATTGCAGATTTTTCATCGAATGAGTTTAGCTGCATTGTTGTTAATGATGCGTCAAAAAAAAAACAAACTGGTATAACTAAACCTAACAATATCAAAATTTTAAAAATAATAAATATGAAGGAAAATAGGGGTCACGCAAGATGCAATGCTTTTGGTCTAAGATATATTGTTCAAAATGAAAACTTTGACTTTTTAATAGTCATGGATGGTGATGGAGAAGACAGGCCTGAAGAAATTAAAAAAATTATCCCTAAGATTTTAAGTGAAAAAAATTCATCAGTTTTTGCAAAAAGAATAAAAAGATCAGAAGGACCTATTTTTCAACTATTGTACAAAATACATAAAATTTTAACATTTATTTTTACTGGTAAGAATATTAATTTTGGAAATTACTCTTGCTTAATAAAAAAAGACGTACAGAATATTTCTAATAAAGCATCATTGTGGAGTAGTTTTTCAGGAACATTAAAAAAATATATTCAAAATTATACTGAGATAGACTCTATAAGAGGCAAAAGGTATTTTGGGCCATCAAAAATGTCTTTACTAAATCTTCTAATTCATTCTTTTTCAATTATTGCCGTTTTTAAAAAAGTTGTTTTTTTTAGATCAGCGATTTTATTGATTTTAATTTGTCTCTTATCAATAAATCTAAACACTTATTTTTTCCTAATCTTTTTGCTTCTTTTAATTTTTAATATTATGATTTACCTTACTTCATTAAGGGAAAACCAGAAAGATTTAGAAAACTCAACAAATAACATAAAGGATATTAATACCTTTACACAATAACAGGTTGTATTTTGAGTCTAAAAAAGAATCAAAAGGGAATCAAAACGTGAACATGAATTTTATTATTTTATATTTGTTAATTGATCTATAAGTAAATCTGCAAATGAATTATAAATACAATTATGAGTAGATTATCTTGTCACTGTAGAGCTGTCCAAATTGATGTTTTATTTAAAGGCCCCAAGAAACAACTAGTTAGATGCAACTGTTCAATTTGCAAGAGAAAAGGAGCTATCATGGCGATAGTTGACGCAGAAAATATCAAAATTCTTAAAGGTAAAGACCTACTTAAGACTTATACTTTTCACACAAAAGTAGCTCAACATTTTTTTTGCTCTATCTGTGGTATATACACCCACCATTATCAAAGAAGAGATCCAACGAAATGTGGTGTAAATGTTGGATGTTTAGAAAATTTTGAAACTGATCCTGATCAAGAAATAAAATTAATTGATGGAAAAAATCATCCGCTGGATAAAAAATGATTTATTCAAAATTAAACTATCTTAAAGTTAAAAAAAAATATTTGAATTTCATAAAAAAACAAGAAGTACGAGGTGAACCTTTTTATGATAAAATAGATCAATTAGAAAAGTTTTATTTACCTATTTGTAGATCTATTTATAAAAAAACAAAAAAAATAAAAAAAAATAAAGCTGTAATTGTAGGTCTCTCTGGAGGACAGGGTTCTGGAAAAACAACAATAGCACAAATTCTAAACTTGATTTTGAGTAATTATTTTAAACTGAACTCTACTTCTTTTTCAATTGACGATTATTATAAAACTTTAGAAGAAAGAGAAAGAATGGCTAAAATACATGGAAGATTATTTTTGACAAGGGGTGTGCCAGGAACACATGATGTTAAAATGCTTTTAAAAGATATTAAAAGACTTAGAAATAACGATTATAAAACAATTAAAATACCCAGGTTTGACAAATCTAAAGATGATAGATTACCTTATAAATATTGGAAAAAAATTAAAAGCAAGCAACAAGTTATTATTTTTGAAGGTTGGTGTGTAGGAGCAAAACCTCAGAGTACAAAAAGATTATTAAAACCAATAAATGAACTAGAAAAAAAATATGATTCTAATTTAAGATGGAGAAAAAAAGTAAACAACGAATTGAAGAAAAATTATAGAAAAGTATTTAAAAACTTAGATGCATTAATTTATTTAAAAGTGCCAAGTTTTAATTATGTTTTAAAATGGAGGTTGTTACAGGAAAAAAAATTAAGATTTAAATCTAAAGGAAAAAAATTAATGAATAAAAACCAAATTAAAAATTTTATCATGTACTACGAGAGGATTACAAAAAATATGATTACTGATTTAGAAAAAGCTGAAATTAAAATTAATTTAGACATTAAACACAGGTTAAAATCTATTAAATTCAATTAAAAAGCTATGAAAATATCTTCTTTATTTTTAATCATTTTTTTTATTTGTTCCGAACTAGTTGCAAAAGACTTGTCCTATTATATTGGTCAAGCATTTGAAAATAATCCGAAATTGAATGCGGAAAGAGAAAATTTAAAATTAATTAAGCAAAATATAGATATTTCTAAAAGTGAATTTTTTCCAAGCTTAACATTGACTGGTACTCAGGAGTCGTCGACATCTTCAAATAGAACAAACCAATCAGGAAACGTAGTGGCTGATGTTAGCTCAGACAAGGAGACAAAATCTTTATCGATTGATCAGAAAATTTTTCAAGGTTTCCAAGGATTAAATTTATTGAAAAAATCTCAACTTGAGTACGATAAAGCAAAATATCAATTGAAAAAAATTGAACAAGAAACAATTTTAAATTCAATTGTTGTTTTTTATGATTTAATTTTTAAGTTTAAAAACAAAAACTTTAATTCCTCAAATTTAGATTTGTTTGAAAGACAAGTCGAGTCAGATAAAGCTAGATTACAAAAAGGGGAAATAAACCTTACAGATCTGGCTCAATCAGAGTCATCACTAGCTGGTGCCAAAGCAAATTTAATAAATGCAGAAACAGCACTTGTCACTTCACAGGCCGAATTTCAAAGAGTCACAAGAATTGGGCCTCCAGAAGAAAAAAATATTATCGTAAAATCTCTAAATGTTTCTATTCCAAACAGTTTTAAAACAGCACTTGAAATTTCAAAAAAAAATAATCCAAAGTTAGTCATGGCCAAATTGGATGCGCTAATAGCAGAGAAGGAATTAGCTATTGAAAAATCGAAGCTATCGCCTACCGCATCATTAAATTATTCAAGATCAGATAGTAAAGACTTTAGTTCAGCGATTGATGAAAATAATGAAGAAACAGTTAAAGCTACCTTAAGCTGGCCGATTATCAAAGGAGGTAAAAATTTTTCATCCATAAAAAGAGCAAAGCACAAAAAATTAAAAACCGAATTATTGCTCAAAGATATTGAAAATGAAGTTAATACTAAAACTGCTAATGCTTGGTCGGTTTTTCAATCTTCAGAGAGCGTTCTTGAATCTACAAAATCTCAATTAGAAGCAGCTGAAATTGCCAATGAAGGTATAACGTTAGAGTATGATTCTGGTGACACACGAACCACACTCGAAGTAATCCAATCAAGAGCATTACTATTGAATGCTAGAATAGAGAACGCAAAGGCAGAAAGAGATCTGGTAATATCGAAATTTAAACTTTTAGTACAATTAGGTAATTTATCTATCAATTCAATTAGGCCCTAAATTTCAACAATTTTAGCACTTGATAAAAAGAACAAAATGTGTACATTTAAATTAACGATTCGAAACAACAAAAAGGAAAAAAAATGACAAAAAATAACTTAAAAGTAGTCAAATCAGATAATAAGAAAGATCAAGAATTAAAAGAAAAAAACAAGTCCTTGGAAGCAGCAATCAGCCAAATAGATCAGAACTTTGGTAAAGGTTCAGTTATGCGACTTGGGCAACAAGAAGCTTTGGATGTTGAGGCAATTTCAACAGGATCTTTAAGCTTAGACTTAGCCCTAGGGATTGGAGGATTGCCAAAGGGAAGAATTATTGAAATTTACGGTCCCGAGTCCTCAGGAAAAACTACACTAGCTCTGCAAGTTGTTGCTGAAGCACAAAAAGCCGGAGGCATTTGTGCATTTGTTGATGCCGAGCACGCTATGGATCCTGCTTACGCAAAAAAACTTGGAGTTAAAACTGATGAGCTATTAATTTCTCAACCTGATACAGGAGAGCAAGCATTAGAGATAACAGACACATTAATTAAATCTGGATCGGTCTCAGTTCTAGTTGTGGACTCTGTAGCGGCTTTGACACCAAAAGCAGAGCTTGAAGGAGAAATGGGCGACCATCATGTAGGACTTCAATCGAGACTAATGTCACAAGCATTGAGAAAAATAACTGGATCAGTTTCAAAATCAAACACAATGGTAATTTTTATTAACCAAATTAGAATGAAAATAGGTGTTATGTTTGGAAATCCAGAGACAACTTCAGGTGGTAATGCACTAAAATTCTATTCATCTGTTCGAATGGATATTAGAAGAATAGGAGCAATAAAAGACAAGGATCAAATAATAGGAAACACCACTCGAGTAAAAGTTATTAAAAATAAAGTTGCACCACCTTTCAAAGTAGTTGAGTTCGACTTAATGTATGGAAAGGGTATAAGTAAAGTTGGTGAACTAGTTGACCTCGGTGCCAAGGCAGACATAATTGAAAAGTCTGGAGCATGGTACGCTTACAAAGGTGAGAAAATTGGTCAAGGCAAGGAGAATGCAAAACTTTATTTGGAAAAAAATCCGAAGATTGCAGAAGAGGTTGAAAAAGCTGTCAGAGAAAAAGCTGCTTCTATTAAAAAGAATATGGAAGGTAACCCATCCGCAAAAGAAAAGATTAGCAAAGAGGAAGACAAGTAGTCATCTCATTTAATCAAACGGGAGAATAATTTATCTCCCGTTTCCCATGAAACAAAATCAACTGAAGATTGTTTAATTCAACTACAAATTGTTTATGAAATTAATTCTTAATTATCTCTGTACAAGTTCTAATAAATTAGGTTTAATTGACATATTAACAAGGAGGGGAAATGAGCACACAACAAGCAAGCAGCTCAAAAAAACTGTCACCCAGTCTAGATACCTCTCATTTAAAGATAAAATTTCCATTCAAAGCAAAATATGGAAATTATATTAATGGAAAGTTCGTAGAACCAAAATCAGGAAAATATTTTGACAATACAACTCCCATCACAAATGAGGTTATCTGTCAGGTGCCACGTTCAAACGAAAAAGATATAAATTTCGCTTTGGACGCAGCTCATGCAGCTTTTCCTGCATGGGGCAAAACATCAATCACAGAGAGATCTAATATTCTCTTGAAGATTGCTGACGTCATAGAAAAAAATCTGAATCTTTTAGCAACAGCAGAGTGTTTAGATAACGGTAAGCCGATAAGAGAATGTATGGCAGCCGATTTACCTTTGGTAGTAGACCACTGGAGATATTTTGCTGGAGTTATCAGAGCAGAAGAGGGTTCGGTAGCAGAAATAAGTAATAGTGAATATTCTTATCATATTCCTGAGCCACTTGGAGTAGTTGGACAAATTATTCCATGGAACTTCCCACTATTGATGGCAACTTGGAAACTTGCACCAGCATTAGCGGCAGGAAACTGTGTAGTTTTAAAACCAGCTGAACAAACACCAGCATCAATTATGATACTAATGGAACTGATCGGAGATCTATTACCAAAAGGTGTTGTAAATGTTGTTAGTGGTTTCGGTCTAGAAGCAGGTAAACCTTTAGCTTCTTCAAAAAGAATAAAGAAGATAGCTTTCACTGGTGAAACTACTACTGGACGTTTGATAATGCAGTATGCATCACAAAACTTAATTCCAATCACTTTAGAATTAGGTGGAAAATCTCCAAACATTTTCTTTGAAGATGTAATGTCAAAAGATGATGACTTCTTTGATAAATGTTTAGAAGGTTTTGCTATGTTTACGTTAAATCAAGGAGAAGTATGCACTTGTCCAAGTAGAGCTCTAGTACAAGAGTCGATCTATGATAAATTCATGGAAAAGGCAGTTGCTAGAACCAAAGCTGTAAAACAAGACAATCCTTTAAAAATGGAGACTATGATCGGAGCACAAGCTTCATTAGAACAAATGGAAAAAATCAAATCTTATTTAGATCTTGGTAAGAAAGAGGGTGCCAAAGTTCTATGTGGTGGAAGTGCTGCAAAAATAAATAGTGGTTTGCAAAAAGGAAACTATATACAACCTACTATTTTTGAAGGCAAAAACAACATGCGAATATTCCAAGAGGAAATCTTTGGACCTGTAGTTTCAGTAACTAAGTTTAAAGATGAAAAAGAAGCATTAGAAATAGCTAATGACACTCTTTATGGATTAGGAGCTGGTGTTTGGACTAGAGATGGTAACATCGCATACAGAATGGGCAGAGGAATTGAAGCTGGTAGAGTTTGGACAAATTGCTATCACGCTTATCCTGCGCACGCTGCATTTGGTGGTTACAAACAATCTGGTATTGGAAGAGAAACACACAAAATGATGTTAAATCATTACAGACAGGTAAAAAATTTACACGTGTCTTACAGTGAGAAAAAATTAGGCTTCTTTTAAAAAATCTATTATAATGGTCCGTGAGACTCACGGGCCATTATTTTTTATGAAAGTAAAAGCTACAATATCCGCAAAAAAACTCTTAAGTGAACTTAAAGAAGTTCATGGTAACGATCTTTTATTTCATCAATCTGGCGGTTGTTGTGACGGCAGCGCACCAATGTGTTTTCCTGCTAAAGAATATCAGGTAGGAAACAGCGACGTAAAATTGGGAGAGATCGACGGAACCCCTTTTTACATGAACTCAGACCAATATGAAAAGTGGAAACATACCGATTTAACAATAGATGCTGTTAAGGGTATTGGAGGGATGTTTTCATTAGACAACGGTACAGGTCAGAGATTTCTAACAAAATCTGAAATTTGCGTTGTGGTAGATAACGATAAAAAGCAATCAAATTAATCTCTTTAATAGACAAGTTCAAAAATATCTGTATTTAATTAAGTATGAGCCAAATTTTACTTACAGATGTAAGAAAAAAATTTTTAGAATATTTTAAAAAAAA
>MDTG01434695.1_pt1 | contig 11245 bp, 9 predicted proteins | sample 811421 | NCBI WGS metagenome assembly MDTG01 (sample SAMN05326645, study PRJNA326480) | marine metagenome | isolation source: seawater | place: Pacific Ocean: South East | collected 2011
ATGCCGCCCCCGAATTCAAGAGAGCATGAAAGGGAGGAAGGAAGTCCAAGCTCATGCCATCGGGAAGATCAAGCTTCACTTGCCGCATGAGCCCCACCAGAAAAAGTACGGCAGCGGAGATGACCCACACCGCAACGGTTAACTTCTTTGCTAATGCCTGCTTCGCATCACGACCACGAAAAGATTCAATTTCACTCACAATGCTTAGCAACGGAAACGTGGTATTTCTTCAAACTCCGGACTGGAGGTCAAAGGGTACGAAAATCTCTTGTTCGTCGATTCGAACCTGAGCCCATAACCGGAAATGACCAGTGCTCGGAGGCCGAAATCCAAAGGTAAGAGGTCCGCGATGGGTATCCTGACCCTCGACTGGGATCAAGTTTTCCTTGGGATGGAGATGAGCAAAACCTCGGCATTCGTCGTCAAAGGCGACAAGGTGAGCAAACGCTCCCATGACCGGTTGCAACGCAACTGGGTTTCCTTTGGCATCATGTGCTTCGAATAGAAGATAAGCGTCCTCACCCGCAGAAAGATCGGAAGATTCAGGAGTTACGGAAAAGGAATATCCCGCTCGCTCTGCGTTCAGACTTTGGCCCCTCGCGAGAATACCGGGTTGGCCCGCGACTTCGAACCCGGCGGAGAGCAGAACGCGACGAGGGCTTCGGACGGGGATGAAATCGAAAAACACGCGATAGGCACCCGCGGAGGAAGGGGTGAGCGAAAAAGTCCAGACTCCGGGAAATTGTGGATCGGGAACAGGATGTATGTGCATGTAGTCACCAAGGGCGGGGTCGATGGCAAGAAGGTGAATTTTTTTGGTATGACTCAAAGCGACGTCATCAAAGCCGAGGGGCGACCCGTCGAATTGATGAATTTCGGCTCGAAAGCGGCACGCTTTTCCAATGCCAAGCTCGTCGAGGGCTTCCAACTTGAGGCTCAGGGGCCAAGATCGCCGAGTAAGATCCACGAAACCGGAATCACCTGGACCGCAGTAGTCAAGGGTACCCTCTGAATTGTAAGTCTTGGCGTGCAAAAAGTCACAAGGTTCCACCGGAATCGCCCTAATCGCCCAATAGGCGGCAAAGAAAGGGAGCGTACAAACCGCAAGGCGAATACCCGTAACTTTGGAAGAAGTTTTCTCAGACGAGTCGGTGGTACTACTCTTCATTGCTCGACCCTCCTTTCAGTCGGGCTAAAAAGTCATCCGCCGACCAACCTTTTCCCGGAACCTGATAGACGATTTGTCGGAGGCTGTTTACTAAGAGTGTGCGCATGGTGTGATCGAGAGTCGAGGGATCATCCCTTTTGCGACTGACACCGAACTGTCGGACAAGATCGTCGATCACGGACTTGGGCGCAGTAGCAAAGCGAAAGTTCGATTCGTCGATTCCGTAGGCAAGGGCATAAGTCTTGAGCACGCCGGGAACGTCATGTACCGGATCGAGCGTAATGGAAAGAAACTGAACCTCGGGAAGGTTATTGGCGAAAACGAGGTTTTGCAATCGTCTCATACGGCTGGTGGCCGCAGGACACATCTCCGGCACCGAGCAACGAGTGAAAATAAAGTTCAAGACGGTACTCTTGCCATCGAAAAAGTCGGTCGTGAGCAAATTGCCGTCTTGATCGAAGAGAGCAAACGGGGGAAGATATTCGCCTATGGTGCGGATAGGGTCGTCGCCACGACTCAACGTATCCCTCCTGAGCATACGATTTACGTTTTCGAAACGAATGCGATAAGAAGGGTCATCGGGCCAGATGCTCGATAAGCTCAAAATCCGCGGATCAGAACCCGTAACTTTCTCAACCTTCGACCGAAATACCTTGCCGGGAGACAGGTACCCGAAATCACCGGGTTCCACTTGAAATTCAATGGATTTTCCGAGATCGAGTTCGGGAAAACCAAGCACTTGTCGACCAATCCTTAGCGGAATAGCAGTAATGCTACTGGCATTTCGATCTGTAGACAAAACTTCGGCACGAATTTCGTTGAAACCGACGGAAGATGTTTCCGCGATTCTAACCTCATCCCCACAAGCAGCGAAAAAGAGCAAGGAAAGAATGCAGAAAAACGGGATTCGCCGAGTAGTGAAAATTGGAAACATGAAAAGGTTGTTATAAAGGACAAGGGCGATGGACTTGCGAAAGATTAAGATATCATTAGAAAAGATATTATGTCCAAGACGAAATCACATTGGAATAAATTAATAGTTATTGGAATAAAAACAAACTATGACATGAGAACAAAACCACAAAAAATAATATTTAGCAGCCTGCGACCATGTTGCCGATAACTGTTCAGATTGAGCTAACACAACACTGTATTTTCAAGGACTATTGGAATGAAGCGAAGAAACAGGGAGTGAGCTTAGCTGAATCTACTTATTAGAGTACCTTTCAATACCTGCAACCCGAGTAAAGACCTTGCAACATTTACAAAAATCATAATATTGATAAATGACTTAAAATAACTGTCCATGAGAACCATCCTGTCCTTCGTTTCAGCAAGAGCTCTTGCAGAAACATAGTATTTCAATAAAGCCCGCCCGTACCACTACCTCAAGATCGTCACAATCTTTAAACTGAAAACCAAGGAATGAATTTCAACGGATCCAAGGAATATGCGGCGAAAGCTGATGCTGCATCGTTTGAGGGAACGACAGGACTCAACTTTTCGGCCCTTTTCGAACTCACTAAGCCCAGACTGAGCATGCTCTCGGTCTTTACGGCTGCACTTGGTTACCTTGCCCACTACCCGCTCAACAAGGAAGCCCTCACCTTTTGGTCATTGATGTTGGGAACTTCATTCGCAGCAGGAGGGGCCGCCGCTCTCAACCAATGGATGGAGCGCCTCGAAGATGCCCGGATGCCTCGTACGGCAGGACGCCCCCTCCCCTCCCGTTTAATTGAACCCGAAACTGCCTTGGCCTTCGGGCTGGGCATATCCGCCATAGGCTTGCTCATACTCTGGTTCGGAACTAATGCTTGGGCGACGGGACTCACATTGGGCACTTTGCTTACATATCTTCTGATTTACACTCCGCTAAAGAAGAAGACCGTTTACGCCACCGAAGTCGGAGCCATTGCCGGCGCCTTGCCACCACTTATCGGATGGGTAGCAGCGGCTGGACAGCCCACCACTTTCGGATGGATACTTTTCGGCATTTTGTTTGCTTGGCAACTCCCTCACTTCATGGCTATCGCGTGGACATATCGGGAAGATTATCGCCGAGGCGGTTTCGTAATGCCATCCCATACCGGCGACGGCGGCAAGGGCTCAGCACGCAAAAGCTTGTTTTACGCCATTATGCTCACTCTTCTAGTGCTTGCTCCCATCTTTTCTCCATTTGGACAACCGCAGCCCGGCATTTCCTATCTCTTTAGTGCCATACCCCTTAGTGTTTACATCGTTTTGGCGTCAGCGAAATTCTTGTGGAGCAAAAATCGGGATGTAGCTGCCAAAAAACTTTTCTACGCTACAATCATTTATTTACCTATCCTGTTTGTGGCCTTGGTAATCGACCGATACCTGTAGAGACCATTAACATTTTAAAGCCAAAACAAGCGATGATACGATTCTTAAGTTTATTTCCCAATATCCTCATATGGGTAGGCCTAATGTTTTTACCTTGGTGCTTAGGCAGTTGCTCTCGTATCGACCATAAACAATCCACATTAGACCCCAAAGGGATCGTGGCTCAAAACCAGTATGACGTCTTTATGCTTTCAGTCTGGATCACGATCTTTCTCTTCTGTGCAGTTGGTGGCTGTCTCCTCTTCGTATTATGGAAATACAGGGTCAAGGACGAAGACGAAGCCAAAGAAATCCCCCCCCAGTCTCATGGTAACCCAAAGGTTGAAACATCTTTAATTTTAGTTTCATCGGTTATACTGGTAATTCTGGCAATTCCTACCTTGCAAGGGATCGTACTTTTTAATCGTTTGCCTGATCCAAACGATACCGAAATGTTAAAAAAACTTAATTTGGAAAAGTCAGCGATTGAAGATGCAATAACCGTAAATGTAACTGGAAAACGATTTTTTTGGGTCTTCGAATATCCAGAATATGGAATCGTTACAGCGAATGAACTAGTGTTTCCTGCCAGCAAAGCCGTGCGCCTAAATCTTCGCACTGAAGATGTAATTCACAGTTTTTGGCTACCCAAACTAGCTGGCAAAATGGATCTCATGCCCGGTCAAGAAAATTTTATTTGGTTCGTCGCAGATCAAGAAAAACTCTTGTATCAAACTGACAAAAATGGACTAGAGACTCCGGTATCCATTTCAGAGGCAATGCCTTCTGTACATGATGGAAAAATGCGAAAGGTGGTATTTAAGGATCGTGCTTTTACCGATGAATTCGTTCCTGTAGGTGGATTGTTTTACGGACAATGCGCGGAGTACTGTGGAAACTCTCATGCATACATGCAGTTTCGTGCAATGGCTCAAACGGATAAAGATTTCGACAAATGGGTAAAGCGTTTTCAGGACTCGCAGAACCCGACGAAACAATCCAAAGAGTACGATCCCGAAAAGGAATACAAAGTCGGCGACACTGTCCTTGTTCCAGATTCTGCATTTGGTGAAGGCGCCATGCGCGAATGGGAGGCCAAGATGGATGTGGGGAAAGGCCAAGCACCCAAGATTGCCGAAAAATTATGGGTGGTGAAACATTCTGACGAATATGAACACGGCAAACAACTTTTCACTAGCAGCCAATGCAACCAATGTCACGCAATCAACCGTACCGGACTTGGCGAGAAAGGCCCCAACCTAACTCTGTTCGGCTTGCGCACCTCGCTTGCCGCAGGTTGGATGCGTAACGATGAAGCAAGTTTGAGCAAATGGTTAAAGAATTCCGATGAAATCAAATTCGGCAACCTCATGTGGAATGGAGAAGGAGTGAACGACGACCATCCGGTTCGCACTCTTCGCAAAGATGAAAAGAAAGTGGATCAACTAATTGCCTACCTACTCGGGCAAAGCTAGAAATTTTAAAGAAACCTCCTTCAATTGCTATCGCTATGGCTACAGAATCAGTAAAATATGTTTCGACTGAAACGAAACCGAAGACTCTTCTGGATGTTTTCCGTCGTCCTGATCAACATGTTACGGGCTTACGCGACTGGCTCACTACGATCGATCACAAGAAAATTGGTCTGCTCTATGGATTAGTAGCTCTCTGTTCCTTGATCTTCGGAGGCATTACAGCCTTGATGATTCGATTGCAGCTTTGGGGACCCAACCAAGAAATACTGACTCCGAGGGAATACAACCAGATGTTCACCATGCACGGAACCATAATGGTTTTCCTAGTGATCATGCCTTTGAGCGCCGCTTTCTTCAATTTTATCATGCCTCTGCAAATCGGTGCCCGCGACGTTGCTTTCCCACGAATGAATGCGCTCAGCCTGTGGTGTTTTGTCTCTGGCGCCATTATTTTGAACATGAGTTGGTTCTTCACCGGCGGAGCACCGGCGATCGGTTGGTTCGCCTATTCCCCGCTTACTGATGTCCGATTCGAAGAAGTGGCTCGCGACATGGGACCAGACTTCTGGATATTCGGCATTCAAGTTCTAGGTTTGGCTTCACTCTTGGCATCCTTTAATTTCATAGCCACCATTATCAACATGAGGGCTCCGGGGATGACCATGATGAGGATGCCGGTCTTCACTTGGATGACACTTATTGTAAGTTTTTTGATTATTCTGGCCTTCCCAGCCATCACAATCGCCTTAGTGGAGCTAATGTTCGACCGTACCTATGGCACGAACTTTTACGATTTCCTTGAAGGTGGCAAACCTCACCTCTGGCAACACTTGTTCTGGATCTTTGGTCACCCCGAAGTGTACATCTTAATATTGCCAGCAATGGGTATTGTTTCTGAAGTTATACCGACATTTTCTAGAAAACCGCTTTTTGGCTATGGATTAATTATTTTTTCAGGTGCCATCATCGGATTCATGGGTTTCGCCGTATGGAGTCACCACATGTTCACTACGGGGATGGGAATAGTGGCCACCTCCGCCTTTTCCATGCTGACTATGCTGATCGCCATTCCTACGGGAGTAAAGATTTTCAACTGGATCGGAACCATGTGGGGAGGCAAGATACGCTTCGATACTCCGATGCTGTTCGCCCTAGGCTTTATTACGATGTTCATGGTCGGTGGCTTTACCGGAATCATGCATTCCTCTGTGCCCATAGACATGCAACAACAGGACACCTACTTCGTTGTTGCTCACTTCCACTATGTTTTAATCGGTGGAGCCCTCTTTGGGTTGTTCTGCGGTTTCTACTTTTGGTTACCCAAGATGACTGGGCGCATGCTGAACGAAAAGACAGGCAAAATCGTCTTCACCCTAATGTTCATTGGATTCAACACGACCTTCTTTCCCATGCATTACTTAGGTATGATCGGTCAACCCAGACGCACTCATTCCTATAATGCCGGCCATGGATTTGAAATGTGGAACCAAATTGCCACTCTAGGAGCATTCATTCTAGGAATTGGCATTTTGATAGGAGTGATTCAATTCATGAGATCATTTCGAGACAAAAGCCTTAAACCTGCAGGGAAGAACCCTTGGGATGCCCGTAGCCTCGAATGGACTCTCTCTTCTCCCGTGAAGGAATACAACTTCGCCCGCACCCCTATTATCAAGGCTCGCGACCAAGCTTGGGAAAATAACTACGGTCCTCGTGATCTTCAGTCGGAAAAAGAACCCCTCGATCACCACGGAGTTCACATGCCGGATCACTCTTGGTACCCCCTGTTAACGGCGATTGGCTTTCTGGTACTCGTCATTGGCATGCTTTTCCATTCAAGTGTAGGCACGGAAGGAGAAATAATTCGTGATTACACCGTTCCGGTTATTGGAGGAATAATTGCAATAACTGGCATGATCATGTGGGCACTCGAAGGTCCGGGAGGATACCATCTGTTCCCTGAGGAAGATGAGGAATAACTCCTCGAGAGACTCGCCATTGACGTACATATTGCATCCTTACTCAACTTGAAACCATGAGCGAAGCAGCCGCAGCGCACGCCGACGAACATCACGAGCCCTACACCAGCACGGGCATACCGACCAAGAAAGTGCTCATGTGGGCCTTTCTCGGGTCAGACTGCATGTTTTTCGGCACCCTTATTTCCACGCACTTGATCTACCGCAAGATCTCCGCCACAGTCGGGACAAACTACCTAGACATTCGTGACATCTTCGACATCGAGCTAACTTCCTTCAGTACATTTATCCTGTTGGCTAGCTCGCTCTTCATGGCACTGGCCGTTTCAGCCATTCATAAAGGCAACCTAAATAGCACCCGATGGATGCTGTTTGGAACGATTGTATTCGGAGCCATATTCCTTGCATGTCAAGTATACGAGTTCACTCACTTTGCTTATGCACCTGGCAACGAATTGACTCTTTCGAGCTACCGCGGAGAACCTCATGTTTTCGGATCCACCTTTTTCGTATTGACCGGAACCCACGGCACTCATGTCGCGATAGGAGTTTTCTGGTTAGTGGGATGGCTAGCTTATTCCTTTACGGGAAAGATGAGTACTGCCGACGCAATGGACATCGAATGCTGCGGGCTTTATTGGCACTTCGTAGATATCGTTTGGATTATTATTTTCCCAGTTGTATATCTTATGGAATACGCCCTTTAGTTGGTTTCCTAAACAAACGATATTTTCTTAAGCTGAGTAAAACATCATGAGCGGACACGGCGAAGACCCAGTAGAAGAAGAAAGCAAACGCTTCTTCACTTTTTTCAACCTTTCAATGGCTTTAGTAGCCATAACCGGGATCGAGATTGTCATAATCTACGTACAAGTCTTTGAGAGTTCATCCATCATTGGTATTCTTTTCGCAACCTCCATAGTAAAGTTCTTTGGTGTTATGTACTGGTTCATGCATTTGAAATGGGATAAGATTCTCAACACCATCCTGTTTCTTATGGGACTAGTAATCGCACTCGGTACCTTTTTTGCAGTTATTTACATGGCTGACGACAAGCCGATCATCGAAAGCTTCGAAGTTACGGCAGTCGAAAAAGCTTGGTCAGCCGAAACCGACTACAAACTTGGAACTTACCTAAAATATGAAGATGCTTACTACAAAGCAGGTACGAATCACACTTCAGATGAAGTTTTTGATGCTGAAAAATGGGGCAAGGTAAATGGCATTCCTCATCTGATCAGTTGGAAGATAGAAAAAGCTGACATGGTTGAAATTCATTCCAAGGCTCCGGAAAATCCCTTTTACCACCGACACCAACCGGAAGAATCCGACAAAGTGGAAGGTTCGATAGTTGGAATACTCGCCAAGGTTTCGACTTCTTCTGACTTCCGCATAAAGGCTCGCTCTGAAGCAAACTGGATAGAGCAAAGCGAATAACAAGCCCCTTGAGGGTAACCTTAAAGAGAAGGTTTCCCACATGTTGAACTCATCGCCAGTTACTCTTCTTCATTGGCACACTGAACCTGCCTTGGTGGGCGGTCTGTTATTCATTGCATGGTGCTATGCTTTAATCGTAGGACCTTTCAGGGAACAAATTGCACCGGATATGCCTTTCCCAAAGAGGCAGGCATGGTGGTTTGCTTCCGGAATCATCAGTTTCTACTTGGCGGTAGGATCTCCTCTGGATCCTTTGGGCGAAAACTATCTCTTTTTCGCCCATATGATCCAGCACAATATCCTGATGTACGTGAGTCCCCTCTTCCTGCTCTTTGGAATACCAGGGCAATTATGGGACGAGCTTTTTATAAGGCGACCTGATATCAAAAACCTTTGCCATATATTGTTTCACCCCATCGTAGCCGGTTTAGGCTTTACGCTCGTCTTTTCTTTTTGGCATTTCGGGACTTTCTATGAAGCCGCCATCCAGAATAAAACACTCCATATGGCGGAGCACTTATCGATGTTCCTTACCTCATTCGCCATGTGGTGGCCTATCGCTAGTTCATCCAAGCAACTTCCTCCTATCCGGTATGGTCCCCAGATGCTTTTTATTCTAGCGCTCATGCTTGGACAAACACCAATATTCGCCGTACTTACCTTTTCCCAAGAAGTTCTTTACGACACCTATTTTTACGCCGAGCGCATCATAGACATAACCCCACTCGAAGACCAAAGATCCGGTGGTGTTGTTATGAAGATTGCAAACTTGATTGTCTCCGTGAGCGTTCTGGGATCTATTTTTTACCGCTGGTCAAAACAACGATAAAGGTTGGAAAATAGAGTGTTGGAGCAAAGAAATCGCAAATCGGTTTGCCACTTTGAAAGCAACAGGCTATCGAAAAGCACGACAACCGAATGAAAGAAGAACAAGAAGCAGTCTTTGCCTTGGAAGATGGCAGCGTATTCAGAGGTAGAGCTTTTGGGGGCAAAGCCACCGTAGTCGGGGAAGCCGTATTTAACACCAGTATGACTGGGTATCAAGAAATCCTAACCGACCCATCGTACTATGGACAAGTCGTCACCATGACGGCTCCCCAGATCGGCAACTATGGAATCATCCCTGGAGACGAGGAATCCGACGGACCCAAAGCGGCTGGCTTCGTTGTACGCGAACTGAGCCCCGTTGTGAGCAACTGGCGGGCAACCTCCAACCTGCATGATTTTCTCGCCGAGCACGGCATCCCTGGAATCGAAGGCGTGGACACTCGCGCAATTACAAAACGCATACGAATAAAGGGGGCGCTCAAAAGCTGCTTAAGTACGGAAGGCCTATCGGATGAAGAAGCACTCGCCAAAGCCAACGAATGGCCGGGTCTCGTGGGAATAGACTACGTCAAGGAGGTCACCTGCTCCGAAACCTACGAATGGGACCCGGAATCCACTAAGAGCAATTGCTTTACTGTTGCGGGCACAAACCTAAGCAAGGACACAACGAACAATACTAAATACCGTGTGGTCGCCTTCGACTTTGGGGCAAAATGGTCTATCTTTCGCAACCTTCGAAGACATGGATTCGAAGTTCACGTATTACCGGCAAACGCAACGGCAAAGGAAGCCAGGGCACTTAACCCGGATGCCATTTTCCTTTCCAATGGCCCGGGTGACCCTTCAGCCGTCACCTATGCCCACGATTCCGTTCGTGATCTCCTGCCTGACTTTCCAGTATTCGGTATTTGCCTCGGACACCAAATTATTTCTCACGCTCTAGGGGCTAATACCTATAAGCTAAAATTCGGGCACAGAGGCGGGAATCAGCCCGTTCAAAATGTGGAGCAAGGGCGAGTAGCGATTACGGCCCAAAATCACGGTTTTGCATCCAGTGCCGAGGAAATCGAAAGCTGCGATGCAGTGATCACGGAATACAACCTAAATGACGAAACCGTATCTGGACTTCGCCATAAGGATCTTCCGGTTTTTTCAGTTCAATACCATCCTGAGGGGGCTCCCGGACCAAATGATGCAAACGACCTCTTTCAAGCCTTTCACGACCTCATAACCGAGTCCAAGAAAAGCCGAGAAGGTTAAAGAATCTTTTCTCAACCATGGAAGACGACCTAAAAATGAAATCGTCTAACTCCATCCTCGTCTCCGACCTCGACTTCGAAAAACATGTCACCGGATTCGGCCATCCTGAACAACCCGACCGCAACAAAGCTGTCCTCAAGGCACTCGACAGTGCCGGCATATCCGACAAGCTTCGCAAAGTGGAGCCACGTTCCTGTGAGGATGGCGATGTCCTGCGTTGTCACTCCGGGAAATACCTAAAGGCCGTTAAAGCAGATGTGGCAGCGAAGAAGACTCTGTTAAGCACAGGCGACACTACCATTTGCCCCGCCTCACTCGATATAGGTCGTCTAGCTGCAGGCGCAACCCTTACCGCAGTTGACGAAGTCCTTGCAGGCAGCGCATCCAATGCCTTTTGCGTCGTCCGACCACCGGGACATCACGCCACTCCAGATAAAGGCATGGGGTTCTGTATTTTTAACAATATCGCCATCGCAGCTCGTTACGCCCAAAAAAAACAAGGCATAGGCAAAATTCTTATCGTTGATTGGGACGTGCATCACGGCAATGGAACCCAAGACGTATTCTACGAGGACGAAACCGTTTTTTTCTTTAGCACTCACCAGTCGCCTTGGTACCCTGGGACGGGCAAACTAGAAGAAACGGGCAAAGGTAAAGGGTTGGGTTCCACCCTGAATCGCCCCTACCCTGCAGGTTCAGGTCGCGACAAAATAGTGGAAAATGCATTCGGTCAGGATCTTCTCGCCTCCATGAAC
>MDTG01435721.1_pt1 | contig 11245 bp, 15 predicted proteins | sample 811421 | NCBI WGS metagenome assembly MDTG01 (sample SAMN05326645, study PRJNA326480) | marine metagenome | isolation source: seawater | place: Pacific Ocean: South East | collected 2011
TCACAGGGAATGGTCAGGCTGGCTTATGATGTTCCGACAGGTCGATACTACGACTCGGAAATGGCCGAGAAAAGTGTTAAAAAAGAGACTCTTTTAGCACCGCCTCATTGGATGGATGAATGGGAGTAAACTCCGAAGATGGCGGAAACAGCAGCGTGTGGCTGCGGAAAATATCATTGTGTTAACAAGTTAATATGGTTAAATACAGCAGGACATAAACCCCCCTGTTTAAATCACTAGATTTTTTGAGAGGAATTTGGTATGGGAAATAAAGAAGAAATTGCCAATACTGATCTAGGCACACCAGAGATACACAAAAGAAAGTCTGTTATGGTTGAAGGCGGCTCTGTTCCCAGAGCTAGGGTTATGAATCAGACAACGATAGATTCTTATCTGATGGCTGGATTGATTGACCTACAACAGCATCTAGCTGGTGAATATCTCATGGATAAGGCAGTAAAGGCCGGAATCTTTTCAAAAGGAAGTGGATGGCGAACCGAAATAGCTTCTCATGGCAAAATGAATAATGTTCCAATGGGAATGGAGCCTTATCGAAAGACAATCAGGTCAATCGTCAAAAGATATAGCGAACATCATGCCTATGTTGTAAATGAAGTTGTGTGTCACGACTGGGATGTCAGGGACTCTGACCATAACATGTTAACACTGAAGGAGTCCTTGAATTGGATTGCTGATACTCGGATGGGAGGGGGAAGAAATCCTTTAAGTGCGAGGATAAAACCAGAGAGGTGGAGGGGCTAATGAATGCTCCTTCCCCCCTCAATTTTTGGTAATTCACGGATAGAATCGGCTGTCTGTCCGTGATTTACTTCAGAAGATAATGGAATTTCCTGACCAGAAAAGTCTTTGAACCTGACCATGAAGTAACCAAAGTCCACATCTTCCTCTAGAAAAACAGAATGCTCACCTAGATGGCTAAATTTAGTAAATTCTTTTACGTCAATTGCCATGATGTAGAGCCATAATAACGGAACTTCCAGCCAAGAGTGTCTTTCGTCATAGTGTAAAACAAATTCCGTGGGATATTCATCGCCATCAATCTCGATTAAAATCACAGGAAAACACCAGAAAGTAATAATGTTAACAAGCTAATGAGACTGCCAGCTAACAGGATTGCTATTTCATCACTCATCACAGTCAGGCTCTAAGTCATAGATGTCAGGCCAAATTCCATTGCAGAAATTGTCAATTGCAATTTGTTCTTCAATGATTTCCATCTGGTAGTCTGACTCCCCAGCTAAACCAAGGACAATTAAGACGACTGCTATACAGAAAGGCCAGCTAAAACAAACTAAAAATTTATACATCATTCATCTCCCCTGTTTTAAATTCTTCAACCAACAATTCTTCTGGAAGTTCGGGATTCAAAAACTCATCAATTTCAACACCATTATAACTTCCAACTAGTTCAACTTCATGTCCACGTTCAATGTGCTTTGCCCCCCTGATTTCATGGTGATCAGAGACTCCGTAAACCTGACTTCCTTTCCAGTTGATGTCTTCAAATTTCACATAGATTGTAATCCCGACTAGGTGGGATTCTTCTGGGTAAACCTCTCGATCAATTTTTGTGTGGTTTTCTTCGCCGCCCCAATTGACAAAAATCATAGCTCCGCATTTTGGGCAATTTAGATTGGTTTCGATTGGACGTTCTTGATCATCGGTGTCGTGGTCACCGCCCCAGATTAATTTTTCGTTGCAGTTGTAGCATTTCATTTTTTCTCTCCTAACTAGTTAATATGGTTAAGACCGCTTTTTTGTGACAACACGGTTTAGCGGATAAATATTTACCTCAAAGTTGTCATCATCAAATTCATCTTCTGAAGAGACAGCAAATTTCCATGCATGGTGTCGAGCAAATCCTTCTGCAATCTCCTGAGTTTCAAATGTGCCAAACGATGTGTTACCACAATTGACTATGTCACGGACTGTGACAATGTACTCCGGTTTACCTGTGATGCTGTCATCGTGGTAAATACCTTCTTCTGACTTCTTTTCAAATGGAATAATATTGTCGTTCATTGCTTCTTCCCCCGACTAGACTTGATTTCTGTTTCCGAAAATACCCTGTCGATTATAATCGAGGCGAGATTGTTTAGTTTGTTCATAGGCACGTTATACAGAAATTCTTCCATCAGAACCTCAGCCTCAGTTTCGCGCTTGTTGGCATTCTGTTTCGCCTTCCACTCCGCGTCTGCTTTTTCTCGGTCAAGCCAATCCTGTTTCCATTTTGGAATTTCAATTTCAGGAACTTCAGGGGCTTCTAATGATGATGTTAACTTGTTGTCATCGTCAATTTGTGCGGGGTCGTCTACGGAAAGTTTTTGATTATTTAAAAATTCAAGAAGTCCTTTCTTGTCAGTAGGTACTTCAACCTGTTCAAATTTGAATTTGGATTTTCGGGTTTCAGCCTGTGTGCCAACCCATTCACCTCTGCCATTAGAATATAGTCTCATTTTTATATCTCCAGTTATTTTTCAATCAAATCATCAACGGTCAAGCCGTTGGTCAGTGCCTCAATAAGATGGCCGTTCATGTGCTGATCAATGTAGTAAAAGATCTGCTTACCATCCTTGTCGCGCAAAACATTCCCATCGTCATCTTCTCGGCAGAAAGTTAAGTGCCACACGCCAATGTTATTGAAATCATCCATCCTAGCTCTCCTTGCCCTTATGCTTGACGTAACCTCTGCGAGAATCTTTCTTCCTGTCGCGGAAAACGTGGGCGAAACAAACCTTCCTCGCATGCTTGGCAACCAAGTTGTTCACCTTCTTATCCTTAGCCATGACGATCCCCTTCCAGTTCATTTATGGCAAATGCCTTGGCATCTTCCAGATTTTTAAAACTTAAACAATTAACCATGAATCCTTTTTTGACAATTCTGTTTCCAGTTGGGTGCGGAAACGTGTGACGCTTAAAGCTAACCAAAAAAACACTCGCTCTTTTTTTCTTGATCGATCCTATGTTCGTGCCTACATTGTCAGAATCTTGAATTCCCCAGAAACCTCTTTTGCTTAACTTGTCATAGAACACTATTGCCATCGTTTCGCTTCTCTTCATGTCTTTTGACAAAGTTTATACAGATTGACAATTCTATGCAAACTATTTTTTGACGTTAAGATAATAACGTGACTCGAAACGAGGTCGGGCAGATTAATCATATTAACTAGTTAACACAGTAAGAAAACCCCTGAAAATTAAACGTGGACAAAATATTTATTATGTTAAGTTGGGCTTAAGACGTACCTTTTTGGGCTTAAGACGTACCTCTTCAAAACTCTGGACAAAAAAAAGGGGCTTTCGCCCCTATAGTCACTTGCGAGTCCAATAGCTGTTCACTGGCCGGTATCGACAATCCCACCAGTCAGTGACCGTCCCACCGTCCACCGCCGTGAGATGTCCACTGTTGCGTACAACAGCCGTTCCCTTGAAATCCCAGTCGTACAGCTTGATGTACTTGCCTTCCGAGTTTCGTGGCGGCCTGTTCTTGATCCACCCATGATTGTCGAGGTACTTCATCCATACCTTGTCGTGATTTGGATACGCTCCCATTTCAAGACCAAGTGCCATTAAGTCCTCAAAGACTTCTTTATAGGTCTTACGCATCGCTATCGAAATTGAGCGAACAACGCAATCGTCCTTGAACGTCTTGCAAAGTCTGCCGCCGTCCGTTTGGTAAAAAGACATGTTAGCCATGTGACACCTCCTGTGTCGTTGATGAATGTGTGTGATTGACAAGTTATCTTGTCGATCTGATTACAATTATAACATTTGCGTTTTTGACAAATGCCGGAAAGCCACCAATAGAGCCACTTTCAAGGGAGTCACCATTCTGAGAGGCGCATAAACACAGTGTGTAATATTCACACAAAAAAAGCTTTTGGTTAAATTTTGATCAATTTGTGAAAGTGATTAAATAGGGTATTTGATCACTTCCGCAGTATCGTCCGACCCCAAGTAAAAAAAAGTCTTATGGGAATTTTTTGTAGCATATTAACTAGTTGTCATGGTTTAAATCCGCGTATAGTTTTTTTGATCAGGGGGTTTTGCTAAAAACTATGTGCGTTTCGTTTCGTTTCGTTTCTCATCCTGTCTCAACTATCATAAGTACTATCAACTACTATCCACATTTCATTGCAACTGCAATGGAATATCGTTGCAATTGCAATGGTCAAATTTTAGGCAAAAAAAAGGGGGAGAGCCGAAGCCCTCCCCAATGGGACAAACCCTAATCCCTTTTATAGTTTGCTATACCTATATACTCCGCTAACCATTCCTTATTCTCAGCGAATATCTCCTCATCTAAGGAGTCATGCATATCATCGGTCACATTGTAGGAGTCCAGTACTTTCTCCAAGTGCTTCTCAAAATCCAGATTGAAGCCCCAAGATTTTTCAGCCATATCTAGAATCTTGCCTACAAATTTTTCAAATGCCGCTGACCGAAAGGTCACAGTACCGCCGCCGGAAACAGTGACGCAATTCTTTGCAGATTCCCTGTCACTTGCAGTGAAGCTAAAAGTTTCATGCCAAGGCTGACCGGAAACAATTACAGCACCATTCATACCCTGCCTAGTCTCCTCAGAGCAAGAACCACAATCGCAGACACCGACATCATGCCCTTGATATTCTATTTTTTCTCCTGTGGTAATTTCCCAGAAATCCCACGCCTCACAAACCGAGCAACCCTTAGAATACAAGTCGCAGGGATTGCCCCAGTTTTCGACCATATCTTGCCTAGTAATTTTTTTCATATTTGTCCCTGTTAATTAGTTGAGAGGTGACCGCTACGCGGCCACCCAGTTATCGTCTGCACATATCGCCTCAATATTTGACTGGCGAATGTTGCTTAAGTTGTAGTTGTAATTGAACTCATTATCGATCACTAAGAACATGTCCGAGTTGGCACAGTTCTCATAATCGCCATAGCACATGTGGCCGTCAGTAAAGCAGATGTGTACATCAGGCATGTGACCATTTTCTTCCAGCCACTTTGCACCGGAGTGCATGTAAGTGCCGCCGCCGCAAGGTATCTGAACATCCAGCAACTCAGCACTGGAGTGTACGGTGACTACATGTTGCACCTTAGTGTCAGTCAGCAAGATGATACAACCGCTGGTAGGTTTCAGATGATCAATCATCACACCCAACTCAGGGAATACCTTGTTATGACAAACACTGTGATCAACACTTCCAGAGATATCAATCGTCACAGCAACCTGATTGAATGTACCCTTGCGCGTTGGTGAGACAATGCCCAGCGTACTAAATCGCCGCCGATGTATTCTGCCCCAGTTCAATCTACCGCCAGAGCCAGCGCGAGTGAATCGATTAGCGAAGATCTCATTCCACGGCACGTTAGTCTCGCAGTTGCCGCCGCCGTATGTTGATGCCTGACCGAAAATGCCGCCTTTCCCGATATTTTTAGAGTCAGCCTCAGGATCATCGCGCATATCCTTAACCGCTCTCTCGATGATTTTGTCCATATCATCAGCATCCTTAGCCGCCGCCTCCTCACCTTCCTCACCATCTTCGTACTCAGGAAAGTAGTGGTCATCGTGACCGCCGTGGTTGCTAGGCTCTTGTGATGTTGACTTGTTGTCACCATCACCTGATTCCTCACCAGAGTCCTCACCAGAGTCACCATCTTGATCATCGCCCTGATCATCGCCCTGACCTGAGCCGCCGCCTGACTGATCGTCACCCTGATCGTCACCGTCATCGCCGCCGCCTGACTGGTCATCACCATCCTGATCACCGTCAGCATCATCGCCGTCAGTATCGTCATCGTCATCGCCGTCACCAGAGTCACCTCCAGATTTGGATTTTTTGCGCTTAGACTTGCTAGGCTCAGTGCGACTACCATCGCCGCCCTCACCATCGCCATCGTCATCGCCGTCCTCACCATCGCCGTCCTCACCGTCATCGTCAGGCTCTGGCGGCTCTTGGATCAATTGAGCATAGACTGTGTCAACAATGTCATCTCTAGAGAATCTATCGTCTAGACAGCCAGAGGGAATGAACTCAAGACCGTGTTTTATTCCGTCAGCATTGATGACGTAGTCTGCCGCACGGTTGTAGATTGAGTTATTGAACTCCACTTTCTCGCCGCGAGTCACGGCAAAAAATCCCCGATCATGGTAGAACTTGCCACGCTGGGGATGCCTGAGGATTATGTGCGCGACTTCGTGGAACAATAAGAAGGCACGTTGTGAGTTGTTCCTCAACCCTGTAAAGAAGTCAGGGTTTATATAAATATAAACCCCATCAGTAGCCGCCGTAGGAATCGCGTGAGTCCAGATTATCTCTACACCGCACACGATGGTATAGGCCGCCTTTGCTTTAGCCTGTAGCAAGATGAGAGCCGCGACAAACACCTTCGCGTTACTCAAATCTGCCGTTGAAGTAAAAAGCTTTTTAGCTCTCATTTATTTCTCCGAAATTGCCAAGGGCAATAAGTCATGGAATTTTGTAGTGAACTCAACCGCGAGTGGACTAGTGACAATCCAACCATTGCGAGTCGCTACTCTCAATATCTTTACACCCAGACTAACCTGTAGGTCAGGTCGTAGACGCATGGCATACGTCAGGACATTTTCAGCATCCTGTACCGACTGCATCGCCGCTATAGCCTGATTTGTGCCTAGCATCTGATATGCAGTCTGGTCAGGTACATCTGCATTTTCTGGCTCTTGGAGTATCTGAGCTACCTCTGGCAATTCACCTGCAAGCTCGATAAATTCGATCACCTGTCGAGCCGCATCGCCACCGATACACCCAGCCATTTTGAGATACGCAATGCGGTCAATTGTTCTACCGTCAAAAGCATCACTCGCCATGAACTGGTCAAGGTGAATACTCGCGTTCACAAAGCCGCGAGGAGTGCAGAATTTCCCGATTGTACTAGGAGGTGTCTCTACCATTAAACCCTCAGGGATAAGCCCCTGTGCCGCTTCGCGCATGCATGGGTTGATATTGTGAGCCTCGGCGAACTTATCAAATGCCTTAGGGCAGAAAGTCACGTTATAGACCAGTGCGCGGTCAGCAACCTGATTGAGTAAATTACCACTACCTGCCCTATCCTGTACCCTATTTCCGGTTGCTACAGTGTAGACTTGATCAGGCATACGCAAACCTCCAATCGAATGCTCTCGATTATCTATGGCATCGGCCAACACTTTCTGCTCTGGCTCGGCCGCCGCACTGAGTTCGTCAATCAAAAATATCAGGTAGTCGAATTCGCCGGAGTCAAGTTTCTGCCTCATCTCATTAATGAGCGGCGAGATACAGTACTCCATGTAAAGCTTGCGGTAGCCTGAGTCATCTTCCCCTTTCTGTGGAATCGCCACGCCTGACATCTCCTGACAGTCACGCCGTGCGGGTTTCTCTATAACCAGACCGACACGGTCAGGTGATATGCCTTGCCAGTTAGCGATATGCTCCCTGAGGCTGTTTTCTGCCCACGATGTTTTGCCCTGACCTACGCCCGATAAAAGTATCAGGTTTTGTGGTCGCTCGTATCCAAGTTTGTCCTTAGATATAGCCGCTGATTCAAGGATCTGCGGCATCATCTGGTCAAGCTCAGTGATCGTAATATTTTCGTGTCCCATTTTAGTTACTCCTTAACTAGTTTATATAAGGTCGGCAATCATGCCGCCGTTAATTATCTCTCCTTGCTTTCTTGGAGATGTACTTTTATTAGGATTGTTCAGCACCTTCTTGAGAGACTTAACCGTGCTTGTTGCCGCGCGTACAGCCTCAGATTTTTTGGTGTCTGAATTTTTCCACTCTTCTCTACTCTCAACATTGGCTACCTTTTCCTTAATGATTCTAGCTAGCTCGTCGGTATTGGTATCGCAGTCGATACCAGCGTTAACCGTCTGCAACATGTCAGCCCAATGCTTCGTGTCCCTGAGCAAGGTATCGTAAATCGCGCCGCCTTCATTACTCAGATTTTTGACCACTCTCTCTAGCTGAGTGATCGTCTTGGATATCGCCTCTCCCCTAGCAGTCTCCAATTGTTTGCGTAGGGTTTCAGCATTCCTCTCGGCAATCTGATTCGCTAGTGCCGCAGGTATGGATGCATATTTCTCCATATCCATAACCGGCACAGGCTGGGGATTGCCAATGCGAACACCGTACTTGCCTGAGATCTCATCGACAGTGGGTAGCCTATCTTTCAGCTCACCGCCCCAGTCTCCCATGCTATTGATAGCCGCGTTATACATCTCGACATAGTCACCTCTGAAAGTGTTCAGAGTCGCGCATGCCTTTGCTTCCAAGTCCTGTAGATCACTTAGAACCTCAGGCAATGCCCCTACGAACACCAGACGATCACCGCGTTTATGCTCGCCTTCATTGGCGAGTGTGAAAGGCAGTGTATGTTTGTAGACATACGTCCTGATGTCATCGTGTGCGCGGATCACTTTCTGAAGTTCTTCATGTGCATCGCCAAGACCGTTAACGGTAATGCGCGTACTGTCCTGTGCCTTGCCGTCAACACCAGCCGATTGAGCCGCCTTCTCAGCCGCTCTTTTCAGCGTGGTCTTACCTCGCCAGATGCGTAACGTGATCGGCATAACCACAAATGCGTTAGCCGCATTGCCGATAAATGAATTGTCACTCATAGAGTAACCTCCTATTTATGTAGCGTTAATTGATTAGTGTGTTTACTGCATAGAGTCTCGCGGTTTCAGTTCTATTGACTGAATCGTCTATACATAGATAGCCGCTCGTAAAACGTCGGTAGGTTGATTGCCTATGATCCGACAGGGTTAGGTCAGTGACCAGATACGCACCTCATAAGTGTGACCGTATCCCCGTAGATGCTCTCCGGTTTATTCTGTGTAGCCCCGATCCTAAATCGACCGTCCATTGCGTGAAGCAAACAAGACCCACAAAACTCCTTCGAACTCGCGGCACATTTTTGAGCCTCCGCGTCGGCTAGCTACTACTCCATATATAAAGGTATGAGAAGAATACCACTCTGGTAGATACCGTCAACTATATTTACATGTTTACACCATAGAACTAGAGATTTAACCGTGGTTCTAAAGTCAGGGTAGCGACTCTCTATAACATGCGCGCGCGCGACTAACACCGATTGACGTTAATTACAAGACTTGACATCGATATTTAAGGTAAAAAGAGTATCTTTGTAAAAAGCGTATATATATCAATAACTTAGTACGGAATTGACGCTGTAGCGATTTTAACAAGTTTTTAATACCGCGGCATGGGTTTACCTTATCTTCTCTCAGACGGCGATTAAGAGCCTTACAGGGCTGTCAATAGTAAAACAGCAAATCAGTAAACTTTTTTTTCTTTTAGAAAAGAGCCTTTTTTTATTTGTCAAATACTGGTGTTAAGTAGTTGATATGGATAACAGTGCGCTGTAGCTTGTTGGAAGCAATACATATCAGGAGAGTCCAGCTATGACCAAGAAACTATCTAGCCGCCAGATGGCATTCTGCCGCGAAGTAGCCCGTGGGGAATCACTTAGCAATGCATATAGGAATACCCACAATGTGAAACAGTCAACTACGGCTAACAGTGTTAATACACTTGCTTCGAGACTTGCAGGTAAGGTTGAGGTTAGGTTGAGGATTGAAGAGCTACAGGCGAAAAGGGATAGGGCTGTGGTCAATTCTGCCGTGACAGATAGAGACCAAGTTCTAAAGCACTTGCGACTATGGATCACTGGCGAACAGGAGGCTAGTACTTCTCAATTGCGTAGTGCTGAATTGCTAGGCAAGACTGTGTCAGGACTATTCTCGGATAAGGTAGAAGTGGTAACAGATAATAGAAGTGCTGAGGACATAGCACTGGAATTAGAACGCAAGCTCTCACTGCTATCCGGTGATGTTAACAAGTCAACACAATTGACGGACGATAATGGCTCAGTACATTAATCTTTTCTTTAGATCTATCATCGAAGTCTTTCGTTTTGTTCGGGATAAGGGACACGACCCCCGACCCCCCCTAATCCGCGCACCCGCTCACACATATATACATACTGTTTTGCTCATTAGAACACCAAAATTTTCAAGGTTAGTCAAAAAAAATGACTCTAATTGACTGGTATTGACCCTAAAATTTTACGAAAAAGCCATAGGAGTCCCAGACCCTAAAAAATTATGCAAAAAAATTTCAAAAAAAGTATTGACATTAAAGTCAATCCCCCCTTAAATGCTATACTCCGAGGTAAGTTCATTACCTAGTAATTACTAGAAAACCCATTTACAACGTAATTCATTTGCGCTTTATGGGTGTATGTTTGGTAATGAACAATACATGATTTGTTCTGATCAGTTATTATCTGATCTGATCTGATCAGGAAGGAAGGCCATAACTGCGTCTTTTAAAAGGTAGGACATGTTATCGCAAGTTGATATAAACAATATTGCTAATCTTCCTGTTGAAGAAAAGCGTGAAATGCTAAAGCTGCTTGAAGACTACGAACAGGCTTTAAAGGTTCAGAAGGCGCAAGATAGCTATATGGGTTTTGTGCAGCATATGTGGCCCGCTTTTATCGAGGGTCGCCACCACAAGATTATGGCGGAAGCATTTGAAAAGATTGCTAGGGGTGAACTCAAGCGTCTTATTATCAATATGCCGCCCAGACATACAAAATCTGAATTTGCATCCTATTTGTTACCTGCGTGGTTTCTAGGGCAATATCCAGAAAAGAAGATTATCCAGACCGCCCACACCGCAGAACTTTCGGTTGGGTTCGGGCGAAAAGTTCGGAACTTGGTTGATTCCGATGATTTTAAAAAGGTTTTCCCCAAGCTGGCACTGAGGGCTGATTCCAAAGCCGCTGGCAGATGGAGTACCAACATGGGTGGCGAATACTTTGCCATAGGTGTTGGTGGTGCAGTAACGGGTAAAGGTGCAGACCTCCTGATAATTGATGACCCTCACAGCGAACAGGAAGGACAAAGCATAGACCCCGCAGTGTTCGACAGAACCTACGACTGGTACACATCCGGCCCTCGCCAGCGTCTACAACCCGGAGGCGCAATTGTTATCGTGATGACACGATGGCATATGAGGGATCTTACGGGCAAGATTATTAAAGCTTCCGTTCAGAGGAAAGGTGTCGATGAATGGGAAGTTATAGAATTTCCAGCAATTATGCCGTCAGGGAAACCCCTGTGGCCTGAGTTCTGGAATCTCGCGGAATTAACCGCGCTGCAAAATGAACTACCCGCTCCTAAATGGAA
>MDTG01436612.1_pt1 | contig 11245 bp, 11 predicted proteins | sample 811421 | NCBI WGS metagenome assembly MDTG01 (sample SAMN05326645, study PRJNA326480) | marine metagenome | isolation source: seawater | place: Pacific Ocean: South East | collected 2011
AAATTTCAAATCTTTATCCATAAAATTTTTTATATTTTCTGATATATTTGTATTTATCAATTGCAGGATTTCCCATAATAGAACAATTATCTTCAACGTTTTTTAAAACTGCACTCTTAGCAGCAATTTGAACATTATTGCCTACAGTTAAATGACCAGAAATGCCAACTTGACCTCCTGCCATTACAGAATTTCCAATTATTGAGCTACCAGCTATTCCTGCCATTGCAGCAAAAATGCAATTATTGCCAACTACTACGTTATGAGCAATATGGCACAAATTATCAAAATAGCTATTTTCTCCAATTATAGTATCACCGAAACTGCCTCTATCAATACAGCAATTGGCACCTATGCTTACATTTGATTGTAATATTACTCTTCCGTAATGATATATTTTATGATTACTATTTTTATTTAATGAAAAACCAAATCCCTCCTGTCCTATAGAAGAATTTCTACCTATTCTTACATTGTCACCGATTATTGAATTGGTAATAACAACATTTTCTTCAACTAAAACATTGGACCCTAATCTACAATTATAACCAATTACTGCGCCATCCTTAATATTAGAATTAATTCCAATCACACTTCCCTTTTTAATAGTAGCCCTATCTGATATATTGCAATTTTTATCAATTTTAATTGGATTTAAATTTGGCTCGTCAATATTTAATATATCTCGATAAAAAAGACCTGATAATTTTGCAACAGCTTCATGTACATTATCAACCAAAATTAATTTTTCAAAACTTGTGAACTTTTCTTTTTCCATCTTAGAAATAAGAAGTGTTATATTTTTTGGTATACTAATTTTTTTTTTTGTATTTTTCGTATACAAATGAGATTGATTTACTATTTAAATTTAAATCACTTAAACTTAAAAAATCATTAAATTCCATATGGTCATCTAAACCAATAAAATCACATTTTAAATTTTCTTTAATTTTATTAATTGTAACTGGACCCAAATTAACATTAAATTTTGGATACATTTTAAGAAATTACTCTTTGTAAGAAATATCTATTTTAGGTAATTCCTTATTTAATATTTTTATAACGTCAGATGTTATATCCATATTCTCAGCATTAAGGAGTATTGTGCCTTTTTCTAATAAAATCGTAATTCCTTTTTTTTCAGATAAATCTTCTAGTATTGGCCTTAAATTATCTAGAATGATATTCCTTGATTTTTCAACCATTCTATCGATGGAAATTAATTTTTCTTGACGATTAATGTTGTAGTTTTGAACTTTATTCTCATACTCTTTTCTTTTAATTTCAAATGCTTCAGGAGCCATTATGGATTGCGCTTCAATAAGTTTATTTTGTTCATCGATTATTTCTTGATCAGAGTCTTGAATCTCAATTTCTATTTTCTTAGCAATTTCTTCTATTTCTTCAGCTGCTTTCACTGCAGCTTTTGACTCAGATAAAACCTTGTTTAAATCTAATACACCAATGGAAGTATTTGGATAATCATCTGCACGTATATTTATTGAAAATAGTATGTTTGATACAATAAAGAAATATACTACAATTCTAAAAAAAATTTTTATCATTTAAAAATTATATCCAATATCAAAGTATAAATTATCTGTTGTATCAGTATTCTCACTTTGTAAAATGTTTGCGTAAACAATATTGATTGGTCCTATCGCAGAGTCCCAATTCATATTCACGCCTATAGATGACCTTATGTCGTGATCATCATTTATTGATGAATAAGCAGGATTTTCAAGCCCCCACACACTTCCCGCATCAAAAAACAAAGTACTTGTAATGTCATAAGCTTCTAAATTTAAATCAAAATTTGTTTCAATAGATGTCACGTAAAAATATTGACCTCCAGTATAAGAATTGCCAGTTCTAGGGCCAATTTTGCCTGATTTGAAACCTCTTAATCTTTTACCACCCAACTTAAAGTTTGCTGATAAAGGGGAGTATTTCTCATTATAGCCATTTACTGCTCCAGTTTCTAATTTAAATGCACCAATTAATCTTTTTGATATTCTTTTGTAACTATTAAACTCGATATTATTCTTGTAAAAATACGATGACCCGCCCAAACCTGCAAGATCTTGATTTATTACAATGTTATAGCCGCTTGAAGGTTTATATTTGCTGTTTCTTCTGTCAAAATTAAAACTATATCCTATTTGAGAAACTGTATCAGTTCCTGCAAGTAATGTTTCATATTCTGTAGCATTTGAGTCTGCTTTTGTTTTTGTGGTAAATAACGAATATCTTGTACTTATAGATTTATCAGATGCGAGAGGAAATCCTAGAGAAATTGAAAAACCAAGATCCTCTGTCTCATAATTTGCTGACTTAGGATCAGTAAAATTGCTATAAAGGTTAGTAGACAAAGCTAGAGACTTATTATTAAAATATGGTTCTGTAAATTTTATGTCATAAGTAGTTCGTGTACTAGAGAAACTAGCACCAAAATTAACCTTTTGACCTCGACCTAAAAAATTATTTTCTCTCAATCCGACACTTAAAGATGTGTTATCCGCACTTGAATAACCAGCGCCTAAACTTGCCTCACCTGTACTTTTTTCTTCAACATTTATTGTTAAATCTATTTTATCAGGAAATTCTGTTCTTTCTTCATTAATTTCAACCTTTTTAAAAAAATTTAGTGATCTAACGAGATCTCTAGAATAATTAAGAGTGTACTTATTATATGCATCACCTTCTGAAAGTTGTATTTCTCTACGTATTACTCTATCAAGAGTTCGGGAATTACCAGAAATATTTATTTCGTTTACATAAACTCTAGGGCCCTCGTTTATATTTATTTTAACGTCAATAGTATTTTTATCATCATTTTGTATGTAGTTTGGGTATATCTCAATAAATGAATAACCTTGAACCTCTGCCAGCTCCTTTATGGTTTCTATACTATCGGCTATCCTACTTCTATCAAAAACAGTTCCATCAATAGGCCCAAGTAGTGATAAGGCAACCTGTGGATTTATTTTTTTTAACTCTGATTCAACTATAACCTCTCCAAAATTAAATAGTTCGCCTTCGCTTAAATATAATATTACTTCAAAGTTATTTGTATTTTCTGATAGTTGAGCTATGGAAGATGTAAAAATAAAATCAGGATATCCATTATTATTATAAAATTGCGTGATTAGTTGTTTGTCATACTCAATTTTATCAGGGTCATATTTATCAGCTGAAGATAAAAATCTTAGTAAGGTTTTCTCTTTAGTTTTCATTATGGACTTAAGTTTAGATGAAGAAAAGCTATCGTTACCAATAAATATTATTTTGGAAACTTCTGAAATTTCAGACTCAGTTATATCATAAATTAAGTTAACTCTGTTTTCTTCCAGTTTTTCAACTTTTGGATTTATTTCAGTAGATAGTCGTCCTGCTCTTTGATACAAAGTAAGCATTCGTTCAATGTCTTTCTTCACCTTTGAACGTGAATAAACTGATCTTTCTTTTAATTGTATCTCTAATAATAAATCTTCTTCTTTGATTTTATTATTTCCTGAAAATTTTACTAAATTTACAGTTGGATTCTCTGTAACTAAAATATTTAATGTTTTGTCTTGAAAAGAAACCTCAATATTTGAAAATAAATCAGTATCAAATAGTTTTTTTAGTATTAGATTGCCTAGATCATTCGTATAAGTTTCTCCTAAACTTATTTCAGAGTATGAAATTATCGTCTCTTTATCTATCCTTTGGTTTCCATTGATTTCAATCGAAACAATTGAGTTGCTATCAGATAGGCTTACTGTATGAATAGAAAATAAAAATACTACAAGAAATGAAAAGAATTTTTGCATGGTTAATAATACATTATTTTTACTGATTTAAAAAACTATATTTTTTTACCTAGATAAATATTTCTATCAATCCACTCACTTGTTTTCATGATATCTTCAATATTAGGATTTTTAATATTAACATTTTTTTTAAAAAATTTTTCTATTGTTATTTTATTATATTTTACAATATCAAGAAAATTTATTTTATTATCAAGAAATTTCATTACTAAAATTTCATTTGCGTAATTGAAAATATGAGGCGCTAAACCTCCTATACTTAAAACTTTATAACATAATTTGATGGAAGGAAATTGATCGGTATTAATTTTCCGAAAAGTCAATGTCTTTTGAGATGTAAACTCAAAATCTTTTATTGCTTTGCTTTGTATCGTTGAATTAAAAAATAAATATGAAATAGGTATTTTCATTTGAGGCCTACTTAAAAGACATATTGATATTCCATTATTATAATTTACAGATGCATGTACAATTGACTCTGGATGAATAATTGCATTTATTTGGTTATTTTCTAAATTGAATAAATACTTAGCTTCAATTATTTCCAAGGCCTTATTCATCATAGTTGCTGAGTCTACTGAAATTTTTTTACCCATTTTCCATATAGGATGCTTAATAGCCTGTTCAGGCTTTACTTTTTTGAGAAAACTCTCTCCTTTATTTAAAAATGGGCCACCTGAAGCAGTTATAGTTATAGATTTATAATTTTCATTGCTGTCATGCAATAATCTATATATTGAGTTATGTTCTGAGTCTAAAGGTATAATTTTTGTATTATGTTTTTTTGCAATTTTAAGAAACTGATGGCCCAATGATATGATACATTCTTTATTAGCTAATCCACATATTTTTCCTGATTTAGCTATTTTTAATGACAAATCTAAAGCATTAAGGCCTGTAATTGCAAAGATAATAATATCGACATCTTTGGTGATTAGTTTATGAAAATTTTTTAAATTTACAATCTCATTCTCATTCTTGATATTTAACTTTTTTTTTCCATTACTATTTTTTTGTGCCTTTATATTGAAACCAATTTTTTTAATTTTGAATTCTAATTGTAGTTTTTTTAATTTTTTGTAATTTGTATCACATGTAGCCCCGACAACTCTTAATTCTTTTCTGTGTTTTCTAATTAATGAAAAGGCACTCTCGCCAATTGCCCCTGTAGCCCCGAATATAACTATATTTAACATAATTTACTGATAAAAAATCATAAATATTGAAACAAATAAAAAAACAAAAATAAAGGAGTCCATTCTGTCTAAAACTCCTCCATGACCAGGTATTAAATTACCGCTATCCTTTAATCCTGAAATCCTTTTTAAAAATGAGGCAATCAAATCACCTATGAATGATAAAAAAATTATAAAAATAGGAATATAGTATAATTGTAAAATTGAGTTTTTGTAACATAGTATGTAAATAAATGAAATGATACTTGTTACAATTATTCCAGTGATAAGTCCACTATATGTCTTACCTTTACTAATCTTTGGCATTAATTTCTTACCCTTGAATAAATTTCCACCCAAATATGAAAACGTATCAAAAATCCATATAACAAAAATAATCTCTATTATTAATTTTGCATTAATAGTTTCAGTAATTATTAATGTTAAAAAAAGAAAAAATGTAATTAGAGTGATTATTAAATATATAAATAAATATGATTTTCTTGATGTGCTTTTCTCCATTTCAAATATTTCACTAATTATTAATGACAAAATTAAAAGGTAAACGATGGGAAGGTAGTAACTTTTTAAAAGTAATGGTATAATAATTATAGGTACAAAAAAAATTGCAGACAAAAACCTTTTTATAAAATTATTTGACTTTATCTCAGTCATTTATACTACCATATCTTCTGTTTCTATTTTTAAAATTAATCAAAGTTTTTTTTAAATCTGTAATATTGAAATCAGGCCATAGCTTTTGAGTAAAATAAAGTTCCGAGTAGGCAGATTGCCATAACATAAAATTACTTAATCTCATTTCACCACCAGTTCTAATTATTAGATCAGGATCTTTTGATGGTGCAGTTATCAACTTTCTTGAAAATAAATTTGGACTTATGTTTTTCTTACTATCTAATTTATTGATCGCCTCAATAATTTCATTTCTTGAACCATAATTAAAAAATAGATTTATGCATGATCCATTATTATTTCTAGTTTTCAATGTAACATCGTCAATGATGCTCAATAATTTTCTATTTAATTTTCTTCTAGAGCCATAATGTCTTACCTTTAAATTTTTTTCATGCGCAACATCGCTAAATTTTTTGTAATACTCTTCAATCAGACTAAAAAGATTTTTTATTTCTGAAATTGGGCGCTTCCAGTTTTCCTCAGAGAAAACATAAAAGGATAATTCTTTTACATTAAAGTCGACTTTATCTATATTTTTGATAAGCCTGATACACGATTTAATACCTTCTTTGTGTCCTTCTTTTCTTGGCAAGTTTCGATTAGTTGCCCATCTACCATTACCATCCATAATAAATGCTACATGACCAATTATTTTTTTTCTTGGCATTTTAAAATTACCAAAGTTAAATATTTTTTAATTCTTCTTCTTTTGCTTTATGAGCTTGATCTAAAATATTGATGTGCTCAGTAGTTATCTTTTCAATTATATTTTGATAACTTTTAGACTCATCTTGACCTATTGATTTATCTTTTTCGCTTTTTTTTATTTTTTCGATTCCGTCCCTGCGAACATTACGTACCGCTACTTTTGCTGTTTCTAGCAATTTTCCAATTATTTTCAGGTATTCATCTCTTCTTTCTTCAGTTAGTTGAGGCAGTGGCAACCTAATTAAGCTACCTTCATTGATTGGATTAATTCCTAAATTTGAGTCTCTCAGGGTCTTATCAACGATATCAACATTTGAAACATCCCATACTTCAATATTAATCGTTCGCGCATCTGGAGTGGTAATATTCCCTAATTGATTTAAGGGCATCTTCTGTCCGTATACTTCGACACGAATTGAGTCAAGCATCCCAGGAGATGCTCTGCCAGCTCTTATACCAGCAATTTCAGATTTAGCATTAGAAACAGAATTTTCCATTCTTTTTTTTATATCTTTTGATAAATCGTCAATCATAAAATTTCAGAAGTTATTATTTCATCGACGCTCGCTCTAACAAAAGCATTTTTTTCATTTATAGAAAATACTTTTATTGGAATTTGATTTTCTCTAGCAATAGCTACGGCCGAACTGTCCATTATTTTTAAATTTCCAGACAAGTAATCATCATAACTTATTTTTACGATTCTTTTCGCACTCTCATCTTGCTTTGGATCCTTGTCGTAGACACCATCAACTTGGGTTGCTTTATATATCGCATCACATTCTAACTCAGCTGCTCTTAAAGCTGCGGCCGTATCAGTCGAGAAGTACGGATTGCCAGTACCAGCAGCACAGATTACAATTCTTTTTTTCTCCATATGTCTTATAGCTCGACGCCTGATATAAGTTTCACAAATTGATTGAATGGGAAATGCTGACATTACTCTTGTTTCAAGTCCAAGTTTCTCAAGGCCATTTTGCAGAGCTAGACTATTCATTACGGTTGCTAACATCCCTATGTAATCTGCATTTGCTCTATCCATACCTTTAGCCGAAGCTGCTATACCTCTAAAAATGTTACCTCCTCCAATAACTATACAAATTTGAACTCCGCTATTTCTAAAGTTCTTTAAGTCAATTGAAATTCTATCAATTTCACTTAATTCAATTCCATAATTTTCTTGGCCCATAAGTGCTTCTCCAGATAATTTTAAAAGTATCCGGTTAATTTTTTTTGTATTCATGTAGATTAGTTTCCTAACTCAAATCTAATAAATTTTTCAATGCTTATAGGGCTATTTAATTCATTAGATGATTTCTCTAAATATTGTTCTATAGATAAAGTATTATCCATCACAAAGTTTTGCTTCAAAAGAACAACTTCGCTTATGATTTTATTAATCTTACCTTGCATTATATTTTCTATTATATTTTCAGGTTTACCAGTTTCAATAAGTTGATTTTTTATAATTTCTTTTTCTGCATTTAAAAAATTTTCATCAAGATCGTCTGAATTTAATGAAAGTGGTGACAATGCTGCTATATGCATGCAAATATTTTTGCCTATTTCATCTAATTCTTTGGTTTCACTTTTTAATTTTACTAATACTCCAATTTTACCCAAATGATCGTTAATTTTATTATGTATGTATGTATATACTTTACCTTCTATGTAATCTAATCTTCTAAAAACAATATTTTCCCCTATTTTACCAACAGCTTCATTTATTAAATCTTTACAATCTTCAATTACATTTTTATTTCCTTGCGCTTCAACTGCTTTTGATAAAATATTATCAACTAATTCTTGAAATTCATTATTTCTAGATACAAAATCTGTTTCCGAATTTATTTCTACTATAGCAGCTCCTTTTTCACTTTTATGAATTCCAATTAGTCCTTCATTTGCTTCTCTATCGGATTTTTTTTCAGCTTTAGCAACACCTTTTTCTCTAAGAATTTTAAAAGCCTTTTTTATATCTCCGTTTGAGTCATTAAGAGCTGATTTACACTCCATCATACCAGCTCCTGAAATTTTTCTTAACTCTTGTACTTCTTTAGCCGAAACTGTCATTCACTTTTGCTCTCAGCTTTTAAATTTGCTTTATTTTCAACATCTTTATTTTTTGACTCTACTAATTTTTTTTTCTCATTGGTTGTTTCCAAATTTTCTTTTTTACTGTCTTCAAAATTGATTGGTTCAGAATTAATAATTGTGTCTTTAATAGCCTTACAGTAAAAATCAATAGATCTTCTAGAGTCATCATTGCCTGGTATTGGAAAATCAATTAAATCTGGATCACAATTAGTGTCAACGATACCGATGATAGGTATATTAAGATGTTTTGCTTCTGCAACAGCTATGTGCTCAAGCTTAGTATCAATAATAAAAATTAAGTCGGGAGACTTTTTCATTTCACTGATACCTTTTAATGATTTCAATAATTTTTCGTATTGGTTTGTTAATTTTAAAATTTCTTTTTTGGTAAATTCATTTTTTGGGTTTGATTTTAAAATTTCAAGATCTTTCATTTTCTTTATAGATTTAGTGATAGTTGACCAATTAGTTAGCATGCCTCCTAACCATCTATGATTTACATAATACTGACCCGTTTCAACAGCTAAATCCGCTACTTTCTTTGAAGCTTGTTTCTTTGTAGCTACAAAAAGTATTTTTCCACCCTTAGCAATTGTGTCGTTTATAACCTTCAGTGCTTCATGAAGCATCTCTAAGGTAATAGCTAGATTAATAATGTGGACGTTCTCTCTTGTGCTATGTATGTATTTTGACATTTTAGGATTCCATCTTTGTGATTTATGTCCAAAATGTACGCCTGCATCTACAAGGTCTTTTAAGCTGATATTGGGTATACTCATAAATAAATTCTCCGGTTATACATCCACAGCAGTTAGACCTATAAAAGGACCGGACAGCATAAAGCTTTAGCTGTGTGATAATTTTATGCTTAATTACACGAACTTCATATTTTTTACAATCACTTAAATTATCTTTATTTCTCTCACACCTACCATATCTTTAATAAAATTCATTATTTTAGAATTCACTTCAAATTTACCAGGTATCTTAAGTAATTGATTTTCAATTATAATTTCAATTTTATATTTTCCTTCAGTCCAGTTTATTTTTTTTAATTCATCAGATTTAAAATTTCGGTTAGCAATAATTCTTAAAACACTTAGTTCACTAAAGTTATTATCACTAGCTGTTTCAGAGTAACCTCCCATCTTCAAATTCTTTAATTCCTTAAAAAGATACATATTCTTAAGTTCTCCCCTAATCATTCCATTATTAACTGAAAAATCTACTCCTAAAACATAGGACTCTCCCTCTTTCATTATATCTCTGTATTTTCTTAAATTGCTTTCAAATACAACTAGTTCATATATTGAACTAAGATCTGAAAAATTTAAAAATGCATAACTATTTCCTCTTGCTGATCTTTTTTCTTTTTTTGATAAAAGCGTTCCTGCCAATAAAATTGATTTGGAATCCTGATTTATTTTATCATTTACGACAGTTTGATAATTTTTTAAATTCAATCTCTTGAAGTCATCTTTATAATTCTCAAGTGGATGTCCTGATAAATAAAAACCTAAAATTTCATACTCTTTTAGGAGTTTCTTTGACTTATTCCATTTATTGTTTTTATCAAAAATAATGGTTCTATTATCAGCTTTGCCAAACATATCAACCTGATTATCATCCATAGTTAATATATTACTTTTATAATGTTTAATAATATCAGTTGCAGAATTAAATATGTAAGACCTATCAATGTTAAATTCATCAAATGCGCCGGCGCAAGCAAGCGCCTCTAATGTTTTTTTGTTTATTACCGATGATGGTAGTCTACAAATAAAATCATCAAAATTTTTATATCTTCCATTTATTTCCCTCTCTTTTATTAACTCTTTCATGGACTCTGTTCCTACGTTTTTGATAGCACCAAGTGCATAGAGAATTGATTCTTCTTTTCTTGAAAAGTAAGCATCGGATGCATTTATACTTGGTGGCACCAATCTTATTTTTATTCTTTCAAGTTCTCTCTGAAATATTGATAACTTATCTGTATTATTTATATCGAGTGTCATTGATGCAGCAAAAAACTCTATTGGGAAATGAGTTTTTAGAAAAGCGGTTTGAAAAGCTATCAATGCATAAGCTGCTGCATGACTTTTATTAAAACCATAGTCAGCAAATTTTGACATGAGGTCAAATATGTGAATTGCATCATCTTCACTGATACTTCTCTCTATACATCCGGAAATGAATCTTTTTCGTTGAGCATTCATTTCTTTCTGAATCTTTTTTCCCATTGCGCGTCTTAATAAGTCAGCTTCTCCGTCTGTATATCCAGATAATTCACGCGCCACACCCATTACCTGTTCTTGATAAATTACTATTCCATATGTTTCCATTAGCAAGTTTTCTAATTTTTTATGAATATAGTCTGGTTTTTCTCTTCCATGCTTCCTTTCTATGTATGATGGAATATTGGCCATTGGGCCGGGTCTATACAATGCTACAAGTGCTATAATATCCTCAAATTTATCAGGCTTTAAATTTTTTAGTGTTTCTTTCATGCCTGCACTTTCAAGCTGAAATATTCCAGTTGCTTCCCCCGTACTTAATAGATCATAAGTGGCCTGATCGTTAATATCTATTTGATCAATATTAAAATCTGGATTTCTTTTATTTATAAGTTTCTTACAGTTGTTAATAAGAGTTAGTGTTTTAAGTCCTAAGAAATCAAATTTTACTAATCCCGCATTTTCAACCCATTTCATATCAAATTGTGTCAAATAAATATCTGAGTTTGGGTCGCTATAT
>MDTG01346557.1_pt1 | contig 11244 bp, 9 predicted proteins | sample 811421 | NCBI WGS metagenome assembly MDTG01 (sample SAMN05326645, study PRJNA326480) | marine metagenome | isolation source: seawater | place: Pacific Ocean: South East | collected 2011
AAGAAATTATTAGAATCTCAAAAAATGGTTCGTTAGTAATTTTTTCCATTCCAAATATTATTTCATTCGTTAGTCGCTTGAGAGTTATTTTAGGCCAACTTCCTCTTGCGGTTAAGCAGGATAAAACTCATATCAAATTTTATAGAAAAGCTGAACTTGACAGTTTATTTAAAAACTTTAATCAGAAAGTTTCAGTCCACCCAACATCATTTTCAATCAACCCATTAAACACGAAATCATTTAGAATTCGCTCAAATCGTATGCTAGCAGCGTTAGATGATCATATATTATTCAGCTTAATAATAAAAAAATAACAATTATTGTTCCATCGCTCAGCTCTGGTGGAGCTGAAATAATTGGATGTCGTCTTGCCAATAGCTTTGCAAAAGAAGGCGCAATTATTGATTTCATAATCCTAAAAGAATTAAATCAATTAAATGCCCCTAAGCACACTAATATAAATGTAATTAGATTTAATTGCGCAAAAATAATTTATGCTATTCCAAAATTATTTTTTTATTTTTTGAAAAATAAAAATATCTCAACATTATCTGTAATTCGTGATGTCAATATAGTTGTTGCCCTAACTTCATTTTTTAAAAAAAATAGATTAATTTTTAGAGAGGCAAATACACTTGACGCACTAAATAAAATGAATGTGATGAAAAAGGTATTTTACCTTTTTTTGATGAAGATAAGTTATAAAAGAGCAGAAAATATAATTGCTAATTCTGTAGACACTAAGAACGATTTGATAAAAAATAGCATTGTTAAGAATAAAGATAAAATTACAATAATAAATAATCCGGTTATACCAAAAAATGTTAATTATTTGATGAATGAAGATGTTCGTCATAAGTGGCTTAATGGTAATTACACGACGTTGCTTGCCGTAGGCAAATTGAGACCGCAGAAGAATTATCCTTTATTAATAAAAGCGTTTAAAAAACTTTTTATAAATAAAGAAAATTTAAGATTAATTATAATTGGAGATGGACCTGAAAAGAAAAAGTTAACTGAGCTTATTAACACTTTAAAAATAGTAGATTATATTGACATGATATCATACGTTGAGAATCCATATGCATACTATAAGAAAGCTGACTGCTTTATTCTCTCATCAGATTGGGAGGGTTTTGGAAATGTCGTTGTTGAGGCGCTGTACGCTGGTACAAGGGTTATTGTTTCAGATTGCTCAGGTGGACCAAAAGAAATTATCAATGATGGAGAATATGGTCTTTTATTTAAAAAAGGAAATCTAGATAGTCTTTTTCAAGCAATAAGATTATCAATTAGTGATGACTTTATAAATTTATCACCGGGAAAAAGTAAATTGGATAAATACCAAATAAAAAATGTATCAAAATTATACTCAAAATTATTATAAAGAATATTTTGTTATTTTTTTGATTTCTATTATCTGCTCATGGAGGGTAATAAGGTCAATTATTACAAGTTCTATTATATGGAATATTCATTATGTCTTATTTATATCTTTCTTTCTGTTTTCCGTATTTCTAATTTTTAAAAAAAAGAGACATAATAAAATAATTTTTGCCTTAGTTGGATTGTTAGCACTAAATATAAATTCGTTAACTCTGAACGGTTTTTTTGATTCACAATTTCTCTTTAGTGTTATAATACTGAACTGTATCTGCCTTTTTATTTATGTCTTAGAAAATCATAATTTAGATTGGATAAAAATCATTGATGCAGTAATGATGTCCATAGTTGTCGTTCAGGCTTTGTGCATTCTTGATATATTTTTAAGTTGGAGAATAATCGATTACAATTATATTCAAGAAAAAACAGGAGTTCCAAATATAGGTGCAAGAGGAGCAACTAAACTTTTTATGCTCTTTGGAATTGATAATTTAATGGTTACTCGTGTAAGTGGAATTTCAGGTACCCCGTATGCATCAGGAGGATTAGTTGCATCAATAGCAGCATATTTTTTTGCTATAAAACAATATTATAAATTTCTGTTTTCATTTATCGTTCTTATTTTTATTTCAAGTTTAAGTTCGATAATGGCTTTATTTTTTGTTTTAATATTTATCTCAAAGCGAATGATTCTACCAATGTTATTATTCATAGTCCCTATAGCTTACACAATAATAATTGGATATATAAATATAATAGCCAGTATTCCTTTTGTTGATGTATTAAAAATATTCACTGAATTAAGCTACAATGGAAATCATTCCAGTATGATATATTTAATGACTTCTATTATTGGAGAAGGTAGGCTAAGTGGCTTTGTTCAATCAGAGTTTAGACTACTGAATCTCTTCTTTTCTTTGGGAATTTTTGGGTCAATAATTTTTCTATATATTGTATTTAAATTAAAATATTATTCAAAAGTCTGTATATCGAAAGATTTTCGTTTTAAAGGGTTTCCCTTCTTTTTAACCACATTAGTTATTGCGAATTGGCACTACCATTCATTTTTCGTATTTCCAAATATTGTTTTTATCACTTTAGTTATTGCATTGCTAATTGTGAGCTACAACAAAATTATCACATTAGAACCAAAATGATTAAAATACTCTCCCTGCAAACTGGTACAGATTTAGGTGGTACCGAATTAATGAGTTATTATAAAAATGTGCAAATAAATAAAGATTTTTTTGAAGTTACTGTATGTTTTTTAAATAAAAAAGGTCAGGTGAGTGATATGTATTTAGAGCATGGATTTAAATCAGTATATCATTTAAATGCAAATTTATTTTTCTCTTTTTTTCGATTGGTAGCTATTATTAATAAAAAAAAGTATGATATAATCCATACCAGTGGTTTGCGAATTAGTTTGATCGCCAGGATAGCTTCAATCTTTTTTTTTAAGACAAAAGTAATTCACAGCCAAAACAGTGTTGATAGCTGGAGAAAATTTTACCATATATGGTTAGATAGAATCACATCCCGATTTGTTGATAAATATATATGTAACAGTATAACTGCTAAGAAAGTGTTAATAGATAGAGAAAAGATTTCTCAAGATAAAATCGATGTCATTCATAATGGAATTGAGATATCTCGGTTTGAAAATATTAGATCTAATTTTCGTCAAAATTATTCCTCAAGTGGTGAGACAGTAATAACCTGTGTAGCAAATCTCAGAAAAGCAAAAAATCATCTTTTTCTGATAAAAGTATGTAAAAAATTAAAAGAGAAGAGCCAAAGCTTTAAATTTATTTTTGTTGGAGAGGGTGATCTAAAATCAAATATTCAACATAGCATACTAGAAAATAATCTTGAAGATTTCATTGTTCTCGTTGGAAAAAGATCAGATGTTCCTGAGATTCTAGCTTGTACTGATATTTTTCTTTTAGGTTCATTATGGGAAGGCCTTCCTGGTTCTATATTAGAGGCAATGGCAAGCTCAGTCCCTGTTGTGTCAACTGATGTTGGTGGAGTCGGAGAAATGGTAGTTCATAATGAAACAGGTTTGCTGTCGAAAAGCGATGATGTAAATAGTATGGCTGAAAACTTACAATTTTTAATTGATAATGAGAGCAAAAGAAAGTCTTTTGGTCAAAAAGGGAAATTAAGAGCACTCAAATGTTTTAACATAAAAGATAAAGTCTCTGATCTTGAAAAAATATACATAGAAACTCTTGAAAATAGATAAAATGTTTCAGAATGAAAAAGTGGTTCTCATTGTTTTAAACGGTCATGAGTTTACGGCTAAGCATAGGTTACCACTTATTAAGCACCTTAAGCATTTGAAATATAGGGTTAAATGTATAGTTCCAGAGAAATCGAATGCCGACAAACTCCTTAAAAAAAATAATATTGAGACTGTTAATTGGAATATATCAAGAAGTGGAAAAAATATTTTTAAAGAGATAAAAAGTATTTATAGTTTAATTAAAATTTATAGGATACAAAATCCATTTGCAGTAATACATGCCACTATTAAACCAGTAATCTATGGAACTATTGCTTCTAAACTTACCTCCTGTAAAGTTGGTAATTTAATAACAGGTTTAGGGTCTGTCTTCATACAAAAAAACTACAAGAATAGGATAATTAGATTTTTTGTTATAAAAACATATCACTTTCTTTTTAAGTATTTTACGCAAACTATTATTTTTCAAAATAAATCTGATAAAGAATTATTAATTGGCAAAAAAAAATTTAACAAAGCAAAACAAGTAGTAATTCCTGGATCAGGTATTGATTGCCTTAGTAGGGGGAATGAAGAATTGGGTGAGGATTTAAATGTAACCTTCATTGGTCGCATAATTTATGAAAAAGGGATTAAGACCATAATAAATGCATCTAAAAAAATTCACAAATTAAGAGACGACATTCATTTTAATTTAATTGGACCGATTGATATTCAAAACCCATCATCGATAAACAAAGAACAGATCAAGTCTTGGGAAGAAAAAGGTTTAATTACTTGGCATGGAAAGGTTGATAACATTAATGATTATTACATTAATTCTAGGATAATAATTTTACCAAGCCTGAGAGAGGGATTGCCAAAAGTATTACTTGAGGCTGGATGTTTCTCAAGGGTTGTAATAGCTACGGATGTTCCTGGTTGTAGAGATGTCGTTATTAACAATGAAACTGGATTTTTAATAAAATGTAACGATGCTTCAGACTTAGCAGCTAAAATATTAAAAATAATAGATGATAAAAGCCTGTTAAAAAGTATGGGTGTAAAATCTAGAAAACATATAATGAATACATTTTCATCTGATATTATTATTCCGCAAATTGCAATCGAAATAGGTTTATAGAATTATGAGCGAAGTGCAAAATTTTTTAAAAAAAAATAGCAATAAAGAGGTTGTTGTAGTTCAAGGTCTTGGTTTTGTTGGGTCTGTTATGTCTATAGTTTGTGCAAATGCATTAAAAGGTGATTATGCAGTAATTGGAATTGATAGAGATACTAAAACAGGAAACGAAATCATTGACAAATTAAATGCTGGAAAATTCCCTGTCAAAGCAGAAGATCCCAACATTTATGAATTAATGGATTCTATGCGAATCAAAGATAATTTCATTGCAACGCATGATTCCTCTGCTTTTAAATATGCTAATGTCATAATAGTTGATATTAATCTTGATGTTAGAAAAAAAAACAGCTTTGATGGTAGATTGGAAGATTACGATGTAGACCTTGAACCATTTAAAGAGGCAATTAGAACAATAGGGGCCTTTTGCAAAGAGAATGCTTTAATTCTAGTGGAAACTACAGTGCCTCCAGGAACCTGTGAAAATATTGTTAAGCCGATAATATTTAAGGGTCTTAAAGATCGAAAATTATCAACTAAAAAAATTAAAATTGGTCATTCGTACGAAAGAGTTATGCCTGGTCCTGACTATGTAGATTCAATAAGAAATTTTTATAGAGTATATTCAGGAATAAATGAAGCGAGCGAAGTCGCAGTAAAAAATTTTCTGAAAACAATAATTAAAACAAATACATACCCATTAACAAAACTGTCAAATACAAATGCAACCGAATTAGCTAAAGTATTAGAAAATTCATATAGGGCCATGAATATAGCATTTATGGTAGAATGGTCGCGTTTTGCTGAAAGTGCAAACATAGATCTTTATAGCGTAATAGATGCTATAAAACTTAGACCAACCCATAATAATATGATGTTTCCTGGCGTTGGCGTCGGTGGCTACTGTTTGACAAAAGATGCACTACTTGCCAGCTGGTCAAAAAAGGAAATATTCGATAAAGGAAAACCTTTATTTCAGAGTGAGAGTGCTGTAAATATTAACGACCAGATGCCTTTTTTTGCTTATGAATACCTGAAAAAAAATACTAAAGTTAAAAATAAAAGAGTCACTCTTTTAGGTGTTTCATATAGAGGTGATGTTGGTGATACAAGATCAAGCCCCGTAGAAAGGCTGCATTCATTTTTAATCGAAGATCAATGTAAAATTTCTTGCCACGATCCTTATGTAAAATACTGGAATGAAAAAAACATAGATGTAGAGAGCGACTTAGACAAGATAATTTCTTTGCCCGCAGATATTATCATTATTACTGCGGCACATAGTATTTATAGAAATAATAATTTTATTGAAAAAATCAATAACCTTGAATCAAGATTTATTTACGATACTATTGGTTTGTTATCAGAGATAGATATCATTAGATTGAGAAAAAATCATACAATTAAGGTTCTTGGTAGAGGAGATTTGTAGTTTAAAAATGCTAAAAAATGGATATAATTAATTGAAAAAGATACTTATTCTTGGAGGAGCGGGATTTATTGGATTAGAAATAGCAAAGTCTTTGTCAAAAAAAGAGGGCTATGATGTAACTGTTGCGGATATTCTATCTAATAAATCAAATGATGACTACCTTACAAAGGTTATTAAAGATTACCCTATAAAATTTATAGATTGTGATTTAACTGATATAATTTCTTTTGAATCTTTTGAAAAAACCTACGACAATGTATACATGCTAGCTTCTGTTGTAGGCGTAAACAAGTGTATTAAATATCCTAGTGAAGTTATTCGGATTAATACTTCCATCATTCTAAATACATTAGAATGGATTCAAAAAAAAGAAATCAAAAAAGTATTATTTTCATCATCTAGCGAATGTTATGCGTCTACAACTGATGAATTTTCGTATGATGTTCCCACATCTGAAAAAGTTCCATTATCAATCGCAGATATTGGTCACCCTAGGTTTACTTATGCCGTAACAAAAATGCTAGGAGAGTCTGCTTTTTTAAATTTTGCAAGAGTATTTGATATTGAAGTTTCAATTGTTCGTTACCAAAATATTTTCGGTCCTCGAATGGGATTTAATCATGTGATACCGCACTTAGTTGAGCGATTTTTTAGCGGGAATGAAGACCCCTTTAAAATATATGGGCCTGAACAAACCAGAGCTTTTTGTTACATTACGGATGCTGTAAGTGGAACTATATTGTGCATGGAGAGCAATAATTCAAATCAAGAGATCTTTCACATCGGATCTCCAGATGAAATTACTATTGATAAATTAGTTAGATCTGTGGGTTCTATCATGAATTTTAAAGGTTCTTATATACCCGCTGAGGCATATCCTGGTTCAGTTTCAAGAAGATGCCCCGATATTTCAAAAGCAATAAAATATCTTGATTATATGCCAGCAGTTAGTTGGCTTGAAGGATTGAAAAAAACAGTAAATTGGTATGAAGATTTTTTTTCATCTGGCAAAAAAATTAATGATGGCGGTTTTTCTCCTCCAAATAATATTATTTGATTTGAGCATGAAAAGATTATTCGATATAGTATCTTCACTAATTGCAATTATTATCTTTTCACCGCTTTGTATTATAATTATTTTTATTCTAAAAGTTACTGGTGAAGGAGAAATTTTTTATTTTCAGGAAAGAGTCGGTAAAAATAATAAGATAATTAAACTGATTAAATTTGTTACAATGAAAAAGAATAGTCCAAATATGGGTGCCGGTGACATAACTTTAAAGAGAGATCCAAGAGTTTTGCCTTTTGGAAAAATTCTTAGAAAAACAAAATTAAATGAAGTTCCACAATTGTTTAATGTTTTAATTGGTGATATGAGCGTAGTTGGTCCAAGACCCCTTGTTTTAAATCAGTATAAAATGATACCAGAAAAATATAAAGTTAATGTTAGTAATCTTAAGCCAGGATTATCTAGTATAGGTTCAATTATATTTAGAGACGAGGAAAAATATTTATCAAATAATAGTGACGAGTCTAATGATTTTTATAAAAACCAAATTGTGCCCTATAAGGCAAAGGTAGAAAGCTGGTATTACCACAATAACTCATTTTTTATGGATTTAATGATTATTATTTTTACTATACTTTCTATTTTTTTCCCTAACTCAAACTACCATAAAAATTATTTTCAAAAATTACCAAAACACAAAATTTTTAATCCATAAAAGAAGAAGTTAAAATGTTTCAGAAATCTATTAGCATTATTTCTTTTATTCTTTTATTACCATTTATGATAATTATAGCATTAATAATCATCTTTTTTGATGGTCGACCAATTTTGTATAGACAGCAAAGAGTTGGAAAAGGTAATAAACATTTTTATATGTACAAATATAGGACAATGTTAAATGGTGTAGGCGATATTCCTAAATCAAGCATTGTAAATCCTAAATCTATTGTGACAAATTCAGGTAAAATACTAAGAAAATATAGCATAGATGAATTGCCGCAATTATTTAATGTAATAATTGGCGATATGAATTTAATTGGCTATAGACCATGCCTTCCCAATGAAAAAGATGTAATTTTGAAAAGGAAAAAATTTGTTCTAGAAAAATATAAACCCGGGATAACTGGTTGGGCTCAAATAAATGGGAGAGATAAAATTTCAGTTGAAGATAAAGCCATTTTGGATGCTTATTATTATTCAAATCGCTCTCTATTTCTTGATATTAAAATTCTACTTAAAACCTTACATGTGGTAATTTTCAAAAAAAATATTTCTCATTAATGAAAAAAATAAGCTTTTTTGTATTAAATATCTTTATCAGTCCTCTTATTGCTCAAAATTTTTCCGAATTCTATAATTTCAGAAGTCTTCATAATCAAACAAATTATTTATCATATAAAGTACCTGAAGAAGGATTGAGTTTATCTTTTAATTTTCATAGAATTTTTAATAGCGGTCATGCCAATTTAGAAAACCAATCAGAGATTACTAGCCCAGGAAAGCACTCCATATTTTTTAGTTCCAGATATTCTTATTTATCAAAATTTTTTCTTGTTGAAATAGAGCCTTTTTTAATTAGTCATTCAGATTTAAATCCCGCAACTAAACCTTCTGAGACATTTGACTATAATAATCACCATATTAGTGGACATCAGTTAAAAAAAAACAGAATGGGTGTAAGGCAATCCCGAATTTCAATTCACTACAAATATATTGGCCTTAGTTATGGAAAGATGAGTCACTGGTGGGGGCCAGGTAATCATTCAAGTATTATATTAACATCAAATTCACCAAGTCAAACATCATATACCTTTGGAACACTTAAATCTTTAAAATTTAAAAATATTTCATACGCTTTTGAAGTATTGGTTATGCCTTATCAAAGCCAGTCTAAAAAGCAGTTATATTTTTCAGGTATTAATACTAAGATTAGTTATAATTCAGACCCAATTATTGAGGTAGGTTTTCAAAGATCGTATTTGTCTGGCGATTTGATTCGAAATACTTCAACTCACAGATCTAAATGGGAAATTAATGATGCATTATCCCTTGTTTTCGAACCACTTTTTTCGAGATCTAAAAGTAATTATGATTATATTCAAGATGGTACCCCTGGTTTTGATATTTGGGACCAAGTTTTAGCGGCGTATCTGAAGCTTGTTTTTCCAAAAGATCAAATCAATTTATTTGTATCTTTAGCCAGTGATGATGCTAGGGGTAATTTTTCTGACTTAAAAGCACATTGGGATCACACTCTTGGGTATCAAATTGGTTTACAGAAAACATCGAATTTCTCTTCCTTCGGAATATCCTTTCTTGCAGAATATCTTTCATTAAAAACTTCAAATACATTTAATCCTTTATTTTATCGTGGTCATCCTAATGCACACAGTTTCTATACAAAAAGTGACTATGACCATTTTACCTACAATTCAAGAAGGATGGGAGCACATTCAGGTACATCTTCTGATGATTTGGTTTTTATGATATCCATTTTTAATGAGAATCATGGATATGTACTCAGCTATGGAAAAGAAAGGAGGGGTATTAAGTCTAAAATATACCCTGAAAGATCAAATGAGTATGACTTTACATATTATATAAATCTATCTAGTAGAAAAAGATTTTTTATTAATATAGAGCATGAAGCTATCGACAATCTAATGTTTAATGAAGGTAAAAAATCTAATAGCTCTGTAGGATGGATCGGTATTTCATATAGTATTTAAAATAGATAAAGTTGACTAAAGATATAAAAATATTTATCATTTTTGCGTTTTTTATTGTGCAAAATTCCTTATTTGTAAATGCTCAAAATTTTATGAATACGAATTTTATTAAAAAGATTATTCATGAAAATAATTTAAAAGCATCAAAAGAATTAAAGCCTAAGAGTAATTTGAACATATTCTTTTCTAGTAATTTTATTCTAAATAATAATTTACCAAATTTTGAAAATTTTAACGGTTTGTATGCCCCAAAGGGCATTACGACACTAAAAAGCTTTCATTTTTTTTTAAAAAATAAAAGTTTTACCTTTTCAATAGAACCACAAAACTCCACTATAAATAATTTTCATAAAACCCTGAAGAGTCAAAAAGAAGGAGTTTTTAGCGTATTAAATGATGTCAAAAATAATCATTATAACAATAACTCAAAAATTTCTTTTAAAAATACAGGAATAAGGTTTAAACATAATTCAATTGGAATTGGTTTGGGAAATTGGAATACATGGTGGGGAGCAGGTATTCATAATAGCCTATCTTTATCTAATAATTCTTTAGGTTTTAAGCATATATATATATCATTTAACAAAGAACTTAAGTTTTTTAAAAACAGTATATTAAAATATAAATACCTTTTATCAGAAAATTTTAAAAATTACCATGGTAATGACTTTTCTTTAGTTTTTTCTATGTTTAATGTAAAGATCGACAAAATTGAAATTGGAGCGAACTTAAATTATTTGATTGGAGGGTACGAAGGATATTCAAATGACAACTGGTTTCTCTTTCCAAGTAATCTAAACAATAAGCTTCTCCCAAGTGGCAAGCTTAGTCATTATTTCATCTCTTATTATAATAGTTTAACAGGTCTGAGATTATTTTATGAGTTTGGTTTTCCAAATAGATTTAACTTTAACAATAGTCAAAAATATAGAAATGAAAACTCACTTGGAACAAATATTGGAATAAGAAAGAAGGAATTGTTTAATAATCCAAATATTGTTTTTGGATTGGAATATACGAGATTAGTCCAAGGTATTTATTATAATCTTGAACCAACACCTAATTGGTATCAAAATGTTAAATACAACTACAATTCTTATAAAGGGAGAAGGTGGGGTGCTCATAGCGGTACAGATTCAGATGATTTTTATGTTTATTCTGGTATTGTAAAAGAAAACTTTAGTTTTTTATTTATATGTAACTATGAAAGACACGGGGTCAATTATTCATTTCCACCGGAAGTAAAGTTTGAAAGCGGAATTTCTACCACAGTAAAGTTAAAAGATTTGTTTTTTCATATAAAATATGAGAATGAATATTATG
>MDTG01139979.1_pt1 | contig 11243 bp, 11 predicted proteins | sample 811421 | NCBI WGS metagenome assembly MDTG01 (sample SAMN05326645, study PRJNA326480) | marine metagenome | isolation source: seawater | place: Pacific Ocean: South East | collected 2011
AGATAATAATCATGAAATAATTCCTATATTAAACAAAATTGATTTACCATCAGCTGAACCTGAAAGAGTAAAAAAGCAAATTGAGGATGTAATCGGAATTGATGCGTCACAAGCAATTGAAGTTTCAGCGAAAACAGGTCAAGGAATTGAGAAAGTACTTGAAGATATAATTTGTAAACTTCCCGCTCCTCGTTTACTTGATTCTTCTTCCTTAGTGGCTCTTCTAATTGATAGTTGGTATGACGCTTTTTTGGGAGTAATTATACTGGTAAGAATAAAATCTGGAACTTTAAAAAAAGGTATGAAGATTAGAATGATGGGCACACTAGCTAATTACTCAGTAGAAAAATGCGGTTTTTTTACGCCAAAAATTAATTATGTAAATGAATTAAGAGTTGGAGAAATTGGTTTTTTCACTGCTGGTATAAGACATGTATCAGATTGTAAGGTTGGTGATACAATAACTGACGATTTAAAACCAGCTGATAAATCATTACCAGGATTTAAACCAAGTATACCAGTTGTATTTTGTGGGCTATATCCAATTGATGCTGATGATTATGATGTGTTGAAAGATAGTTTAGGTAAGCTACGCTTAAATGATGCAAGTTTTTCTTTTGAACCAGAAACATCTGCAGCATTAGGTTTAGGTTTTAGATGCGGATTTTTAGGACTTTTACATTTAGAGATAATTCAAGAAAGACTCAGTAGAGAATTTAATATAAATTTGATGACGACGTCACCATCTGTGGTTTACAAAATTGAAAAAACAAATGGAGAAATTTTTGATGTTGACAATCCGTCTAATTTACCAGATATTTCGCAAATAAAAAATATAAGTGAACCTTTTATTAGTGCTACAATTTTGTTACCAGATCAATATTTAGGTGCTGTAATGAAGTTATGTAACAAAAGGCGGGGTGTTCAGAAAAATTTAACATATGTTGGGAATAGAGCGATGCTAGTTTTTTCTCTTCCATTAGCAGAAGTAGTTTTTGATTTTTATGATAGATTAAAGTCAATAACAAGTGGGTATGCAAGTTTTGATTATGAGTTTGAAAAGAATCGTGAAAACGATTTAGTAAAAGTCCAAATATTGGTTAACAATGAAACTGTTGATGCATTATCATTCATATGTCACAGAGAAAGTGCTGCTGGAAGGGGCAAGGTATTTTGCGAAAAGCTAAAAAATTTAATTCCTCGACAGCAATTTAAGATCCCTTTGCAAGCAGCAATTGGGGGAAAAATTATAGCAAGAGAAACAATAAGTAGTTTTAGAAAAGACGTTACAGCCAAACTTTATGGGGGGGATGTTACAAGGAAAAATAAGTTACTAGATAAGCAAAAGAAAGGAAAGAAAAGAATGAGACAATTTGGTAAGGTAGAAATTCCTCAATCAGCATTTATAAATGTTCTTAAGACTAATGACTAGCCATTAAAAAACTAAGTATTGTTTAAAAATAAAAAAATCTTAGCTTGCTTAATTCATGTCTAAAACTCTGTTAATTTTATTTCAGTTATAGTAACTTCAATTGCAAGATAACCCAATAGTATTCCAAAAATTTTTTGCAAAATGCGAATTTGAAATCTTCCCAAGAATGAGGCTGTTATTTTTGCAGTTATGAAAAAAAAAACAGTTAAAGTTATAACAAAAAATATTGGTAAAATTTTTGTTTACAATTTTGAAAAATTTAAATTAAAGTTTTCAGTTATTAATATTGATAGTGTTACAGCTGATGGACCAATAACTAATGGGATTGCAATAAGGAAAAATTATAAAAACAACTGAATCTATTCATTAATTTTTTTGTTAACTAATCTTCCATTTAGATCTTTTTTCAAATAGCTTTTCAAAAGCAATTCGATTAATTTCTACAAATAATTTAATACAAATTTTGAATAAAAATTTCATGAATAAATTTATTTTTTGTCGAACTAATTACATTTTCCTTTTAAGTAAGTTTAAAGAAATCATAAAAATAAATCTGGATAAGCTAAAATTAAATTCTTTTTTAATTCTGTTTCTTAAAATTTATCCAATTTGCCAATTTATTTTTTTCAATTCGTAAATGGTAAAGATTTATGATTGATTGTATTAAAATTAGGAATATTTTTTAATTTACTTGGAAAAATCAAAAATAGATAAATTTCTTTTAGTTTTAAATGTGAATAAAAAAAAATTACCGGCGAAAGATTCCAGAAATTGTTCAGCTTGTAAATTCACATTTTATAAATACTTTATAACTTGGTTTTTTTTCAAACCAAAAATTGAATTTGACTACGATAAGGTGACTTTATTAGTAGTATTTTAGTGAATTTGTGAGTTTAACAGTATTTTCGTATTTAGTTATCATGTCACTATCTGAATCATTTCTAAATGGAATAATTTCATATTCATTTGAGTATTCATTTACATAGAATACTTTTTTTCTTGAACTGTCTGAAACTTCATTATTAGCACTTAAGACAGAGATAGCTTCCGGCAAGATTGATAATCCAAGACCTGGAAGTGGTCCAAGAAAAAAACTTCCTAAACCACCCACTATATGACCAAATGTATGTGGACTAAATGCTTCCTCAGCTTTTGTAAACCGTCCAATGAACAATAGAAAAACTGTAACGGATAGTATTAAATATTTCATATTTTGATATTATCTAGTTTTTTTATATTCTTCAATTCTTTTTAGATTATCTTTGACAACGTTAGTATCAATATATTTAAATTTATTTATTGTTGAGATTTTGAATACCTTTTTAGGAAAAAAGTTATCAAGTTCATTTAAAATTTTTTTGTTATCATTGTCAGTTAACCTGATATCCTCAAAGTTTTCTTTGATGTTATAAATGACTTTTTTAGAATAAAAGTCGTTTTTAATAATTTTCTTTTGAGGCTTATTTTCTTCAAACGTTAAAATATTTTTTTCTGATTTATTAAGAATATTTATTTGTGAATTATCTGTTTGAGTCATTCTAACACTAAGATCATCTTCTTTAAAAGATTTTATAATTGAAGTTTCTCCAATTCTTTTTATTTCAACAGGATTTTTAGTATTTGTTAGTTTTTGGGTTTTTTTTAAATTATTTTTATCATCTGTTGGAACTATATTTTTTTGAAATGTGTTGTTATCTAAAAGAGCGACTTTTGATGAATCCTTTTGTCTCACGTATGCCCAATTATTCATTACTTTTGAAAAATATTTTTTTTTTCTCCATACAGTGCTTGAATGATATCTTGAAATTGCTTCTCTCCAATTTTTATGTTTGTTGTGTAAGCTAATCAAAAACTCTCCAGCCCAGTTAACATTCACTGTTGGATTTGTCATTTCATAAAGATTTTTGAATTTTTTACCATGATAATAATAATTTATCTGCATACATCCAACATCAAAATTTAGGATTTTTTTTTTAAGATTTTTTTTTGCATATCGATATAATTCTTCTCTGTTTTTAAAGAATAGCCCTTTACCTTTAGTATTAATAGACCAGGGCCAAGGGACAAAATCTTCTAAGATCTTTCTTCCAGATTCAGTAAGTGCGATGGACAGTAACAAGTTTTTTGGAATATTTAATCTTTGTTCAGTGTCTTTGATAACATTTAAACAAACATTATTTGGGTTTGAATTCGCCTCACTAAACTGTAAAAACGCAAATACTGTGAAAATTATACTTTGAATTCTAAATAATTTTTTCATTGGTTTAATCTTAGTTTAACAAAAAAGCATTTTAAAAGTATTTTTTCTTTAACTTGTAATAATTTGCTTTATTCAATAACCTTATACTTAAATACAAATTGTTGCTAATATTGAAAAATTATTTTTACAAAACAAGGGATTTATTTAATTAATATTGCATTATGACTCAAGAACCTTAGCAGACATAACTTATGAAAAATTCAAAAAATTTGTTTATTTTTTTTATTTCAACTCTATCGTTATTAATATTTGAATTCGAAGCAAAGTCTAAAGATATTTATTTTTCTGGTTTTTCCTTTATGGGAAATGCTGATCAGAATTTCAGATACCCAGTTGCTCACAAACTTTTTACAAACAATAATCTTATTTTTAAAGAACCATTAGATATGGCTCTTAAAAAATTGAAAAGAAATGACTTTAAGTTAATTTACAATTTAGGAAATATTGCTGATGGAGAAGCGGTTGCGCTAGCATTTTGTGTTTTTGATGAAACTATTGAGAGATTTTCAACAAAAGAAGGGGTTACCAATGCTTATAAAATTTTTGCTCAAATTTTAGTTTTTGATTTTAATGAAAAAAAAGTAATAACAAATTTTCCAGTTTTAGTTCAAAATGAAACACTTACTTCAAGTGTTCCAGATTCACAATATGACTTTGGTATTGTTAAAAATATGTACCTAAATGTTGATTCTGATGCATCTATATTTAAACAGTGGGTTAAAAAATTGGATACTGCTAATATTTTAAAAGCTGGGACAATTCACTTAAAAGTAAGAAATGTTCTCCTTGATGATGCAGTAAAAAATCAAATTCCACAAAGTTTAGCACAAAATGATTTGTTAAGAATACGTTCTGCCCAAAAATTAGAGTATCATATATCAAGTAAGCAAAATGTTCCTATACTTCCTTATACATTGGGTCAAATTGGAAATTTTAAATCTGGATTAATAGCAAGATTTTCTGATTCCTTAGAATATAATTTAACTTTACCTGATGCTGATTACGTTATTGATCTCCTTATTAGAGAATTTAAAAATGTAACGGTTGACAGAGGTAAGTTTGAAGTAAAAATTTTCGCTGCATTTATTACCATTCAAGCACTTGAACCTCTAACAGAAACAGTTTATTTGAATTCAAAGTTTAATTTTAAAAATGAGTTGATTTTTCCAAAATCTGAAAAACTAAAAATATTAAATGAATGGGATGTTTATCAACGCTCTCAAGATGCTCTTTTTTCAAAATTTGCTAAACAGATTTCGCAAAAAGATACAAAAGGTCTAAAAGAGATAACTAACACTGGTGATATAAAAAATCAATTGACTAAATTTGAGGAGGTAATTAATAAATGCAAATAAAATATTTACTTATTTTTTTAATTTGTTTTGGATTTAATATTAAATTTTCTTATGCAGAAGTTGCATCAAAAGGGCTTGGTACTGTGCAAATGAAAGGAAATAATCCCACAAACGTTGAAACTGAAAATGCAAAAAAAAACGCTGTTGAATCTGCATGGAAAGGATTTACAGCAAAATTTAATACCTCTAAAATGAAACAATACATGTTAATTAAAGAAGATATAGATAATAATTTGTCAGATTATATTATTTCTACTGAAGTTATTGAAAATATAATTGATCAAGGAACAAAAACATTAAAAACAGTTGTAAAAATTAAAATAAATAATGTTGCTCTTGATGCAAAACTTAGTACCTTATCAGCTGCAGGTCAGGCCGCATCAGGTGAAAATAACGGCATAGTTGGTATTTTTATTACCAGAGAACTATCATCAAGAAGGGTTTATAACGAAAAAAAAGTTGATATTGTTGCAACAAAAGAAGCAGCATCTGTATCTGAATCAATAGGAAGTAGTACAGACTCAATTGAAAAAGAAACTTTTAGTAAACAAGAATCAGGAGGATCGTCAACTCAGAAAAGTGATAAATTAGTTTACAAAAAAGCATCAAACACTATTTCAGTTGATGTAATCGCTGATAATATGAACGATATTCTTGGGGATTTTATGTTTGAAGTTACAGAATATGATGAGTTTTCAGCTGATTATGATGCACCTGAGAGAATTAAACTGGAAGAAGAGTTTATTGAAAATAATAGACTCTCTAGAGAAATTAAAAAGGCAGTAAGTAATATGATGAAAACAGTTAGGATGGAAGAGCCAGAATTTAAATATTTGTTAACTACTATTTTAGATACTGATCAAGCTTTTGTTGATCCAACTTCAGGAAATAAAAAGGTAATAGTTAATATTAATGCTAGAATTCAGAGTTTTGAAAAAAAACGTCCCAAAACTGTGGCATCATTTACAACTCAAGCTTTCGGAATGGGACCCAATGAAAAATCCGCTGCAACTAGTGCTTTAAAAAATGCAGTCAAAGTTACTGCAAAAACAATAGTGGATAAAATGAATGCTAAAGGTTTAAACTAATAAAGGAGAAAAACATGACTAAAATAAAACCTATTTTTATTGCTTTAACAATTTTTTTAAGTTTTGGGGTCGGGCTTAAAAGTGTTGGGGCAATTGATGTACCCAAGATACCAGTTCCTGGATTTGGTGGAGGAAGCAGCGATGATGTTGATATTGATGCTTTAACAGGAAAGCAGTCTGAATTGGTCAAATCAATGACAAAGGCATTACTAAATTTATCTAAATCTCAAGCAAAATTTCTTGAGGCATTAGGCGAGAAAGAAGCTGCTATTGCGGCTGGTATGTATATTTCAGCATTGGAAAAAGGAGAAGCAATTGGCAAAGACGATTTAGAAAAAGCGCTTGTCCAATCTAAAGAGTCACAAAAAATTATTGATAAAAAGCTTGCTGAGCAAAAAGTTCTTGAGGCTGAAGCTAAAGTTACATTTGCAAAAGGTATTCCACCTTATGGTAAAGGAGTTGGTGGTTTGGCTGTTACCGGTCTTAAAGCTAAAGAGACAGTTGACTCAATCGGGGCTAATCCTAGTCCAATGATTATAACGAAAGTTGGCAGTTTATTTTTTATTGCTAAAGAAACTCCAGGTGCAATAAGTATGTTTGCAAATTCAACAAGCACGATGATAAATTTTGCAACAAAAAATAAAATCGATACAAAACCCCTAGAGGAGGCCAAGAGTTCACTTGGAGACTAGATGTTAAGATATATTATTTTATTTTTTATATTCTTACCGAGTTTTGTTTATTCACAGATTGAGATAAAGACAGTCGAAACTACTGGTAGAGGAACTTCAAAAACACTTGCGATTGAATCCGCTTTAGTTGAGGCTGTCTCTCAAATAAATGGAGTTGAAATTGCAGCAAAAACAAAAACAAAACTCTCAGAAGTTTCTTCAAATAATAAAACTGATATAGACGAATCTTTTAATCAAGAGATTGAAAAAAAAACAGGTGGGTTAGTCAAAAGTTATGATATTTTGTCCTCTAAAAAGGATGGAAGTTTTTTTGTTGTAAAATTATCAGTAATCGTCCCAAAATACATGTTATCAAAGCAAACTAAAAGACTAAGAATTGCTGTTGTCCCTTTTAGAGTTGGTTCAAGTGATATGTTAAGTAACGAAATTGTAAATAAATTTCATCTTTCTCTCGTTACCAACATTGAAAATTATCTTACGCAAACAAGAAAATTTGCTCTTATAGATAGAAGTTTTTTAGAGGAGCAGACGAAAGAACTTAATTTAATTAAGACAGAGGCTGGTTTGTCTATGCAGAAGGATGAAATCGTTAAGCTCGGTAATATAATTGCTACTGATCATCTTGTTGTTGGTACAATTGAAAAAGCAAGTTCTTATGTTTCAGAAAAGAAAAGTAAAGTATCCGATACCGTTAAAAGGACTTTAAATTCAAATGCTCGAGTTAGCATTAGGATAATTGATGTTGCAACATCGCAGATAAAAGTTGCTGAAACGTTTCAAAAATCAATTACTGGTTCTATTGAAATGGTAGCTGATATTTTATCTTCAACGATAGGAGATAAAATACTCGGAACAATTTATCCTATTAGAATATTAAATGCTTCATTAACACAAGTAACACTTGGTCAAGGCGGTAAAACAATGGAAAATGGTGATTTATTTAAAGTCTATCAATTAGGAAAAAAAATGAAAGATGTTTATACAGGAGAGAGTCTTGGTAGAGAAGAAATTGAAGTAGCAGTTATTAAAATTAAAACAATAAAGCCAAAGACCGCTGAGGCTGAAATAATTGAATCGATTATTGAATTATCTGATGCTGTTAAAGATAAGGATACATTTATTGTAAGACCATTTAAAAAAGCAACATTAATTAAAACTAGTTCTCAACCAAAAAAAAAAAGCAATACTATAAAAAATATAAAAAAGGAGTCTGAAGACGAATGGTAATACTCATATTTCTATTAAGTATAATTAATTTTTCATTTGCATTAGCTCAAAATGTTGAAGATGACGTTGACCCCTATGCAATTGCTGAGATAGCTGCATCTGGCGAAGAGGGTCCTAGAGAAAAATGTAATAATTTTGTGATAGAAAAAGGATGGACTCAAATGGAAGAAATATCCGTTGGCGAGCAAAAAATCATGGTTGTTTGTGGCTTCGCAACAGTAAATGAGCCTCCTCAAAGAAGAAAGTTTCTTGTTTCAAGAACAGTAGCCTTTGACAAAGCTTTGTTGGATGCTCAATTAACTTATGCAGAATTTAAAAGTAAAACGATTCAAGAAAATATAATTACAGTGCTCCAAGAAGGATTTGGTAAAGACGATCTTAGCGCTATAGAAAAATCCGAAAAACTTAATTCAACAGATGAAAATATTTTTAAAAAACTTGCAACGCTTGCACATGCTGAGGTAAACAAAAAACTCAAAAAAGCAAATATTGATTTAAGTAATGAAAAAGAAAAGCTTAATGACGAAATTAAAAATTTAGTTGAATCACAAGATTTTACAAAAACAATTAAAACATCCACACAAATTTCTCTTAGTGGTATACAATCCTATAAAGTGTGGGAGGAATGTAAAGCCGGAAGTAAACAATGTAAAGTAGCTATTTTAGCGCTGAGAACTGGAGAACAGACTCAATTAGCTAGTGCTCTTATTGGTGATTCTGGAATTGTAAGGGGAAGACCAGGAAAACCTTTACCCAAGAGATTTAGTAATAAGCAAGTCTTAGCAAATGTCGGTGTTAGGGTCAAAAGAGATGAAGAAGGAAATTACAATCTATTGGCAACAGCTATTTCTGTTCCAAATTCTGACACAGGCGCTTCTGAAAAAATTGCCTTCGACAAAGCTAAAGCACAGGCAGATGGATTAATAAGAAGATTTGCAGGAGCACAAATTGAATCTGATTCAGAATTAACTCAACGAGAAATTTTTCAAGCTTCAAAAGATGGAAAGAATGAAAATGAATTAAGAGAGAGTTTTAAGCAAAAAGCTATATCTAGTAGTGTTGCTAAAGCAATAAGTGGAATTGGCACTTATTCAACTGGAACCGTTGTACATCCCGCTAATACTGATGTAATCGCTAAATATGTTACAAGACGATGGTCTCTCAAAACAAAAGCTACAGCACTAGAAAATGATAGCATTCAAGATGCAAGCGGTTCAGATTCTGTTAACAAAACGGATATAAATAATTCTAGTCCAATTGAAAGTGACATGGGTCTTGAAGGTGAAGCAGCTGATTTTTAATTTGGTTTTTCTTACGATTTCCCTCAATTTTTTTAATATCAATGGAGAAGAAATTATTGCTGAGTATATTAACATTAAGTCGGACTTAAAAACTGAATCAGTTACAGAGACTGACAATTATTTTTTTGCGACCTCATATTCTAAAAATAGTTCCATTGTGAAAAATGACGTTGAAAAAAATAAGGTTTTGGCTAATTCAAAATTGATCAACCATTTAAGCTCATTAATTGATTGGCCAAAAAAGATTCCTTCATACCTTAAAAAAGCTTTATGGGAGTATTATAAGAGCAATAATAAATATGTTTTTGAAGGGTCTCAAATTGTAGATCAAGGGTTAATAGGAGAGTATTATTTTGTAGTTGTTGGCATTCCCAGAGAAGAACTCTTGCAAAATAAAGTAGCGTATAATCAAATTTTAAGACAAATCAAAAAATGAAGTTTAATGTAAAATATTTAGTAGTACTTTTATTTTTTCTTCCTGGTTGTGCATCAGTTCATAAGTCAAATTTGCCTCCAGATGAATATTTTACAGAATGCAGCAAAGACGTGGAAATTTTAAGATCTTATGGCGATACAATTAGAATAGAATACGAACCTTCAAGAATGTTGAAAGCTGATAAATATGCTGAGGATTATTGTTTATTCGAAAGGAAAAAAAATTCAATCAAAAATCAAGTTAGTTGCGATGGATGTTGCAAGGCAACATATATATGTAAAAAAAAGTAAGCAGCGTTATTCTTTGAATTTTCTGGAGGATAAAAATTTATTAATTTTAACTTAATATTGTCAACCTCATTTCTCATTTTTCAAATTATAAATATTCTTTTAAAATAAAAGATAAAAAAAACTTATGTTAAACATCTTAGTAAGATTTTAAAATAATGAAAATTTCGTAATAAATCGTTATTTTTTTGAAGAGGTGGCCGGGTGGCTGAAGGTGCACACTTGGAAATAAAGTCAGCAAAACCAACTCTCTACACTTTAACCTAATAATGCCTTGTCAGAGCCAATCTTAGAGTCTTATTTTCTGGGAGGTTGGCTTTCTTTCTAGGGTGGGTGACTTCTGGGTTACACATTTGGCAATGTTTTTTTAAAAAGTTTACTGTTTAATAAGTATAAGAATCCAATGATTATAAATAAGATGGAAAAAATTTGAGATAGTGACAAGTTCGTAAAGTTGAATGGATTAGAATTAAATTGAAATCTTAAAAATTCAATAAAAAACCTACATAAACCATAAACAACAAAAAATATTGGAATCCGATACATAAGTCTAGTTCGATATTTCAATACAAAACCTAAAATAAAAAGGACAGTAGCTTCATAAATTTGAGTTGCATGAAATTTTTTATGTTCTAATTCTGCATTTTTAAAGAATTCACTCTGAAATCTAACACCCAAAGAACTTTCTGTTTCTACACCAAAACAACAACCAGCACAAAAACAACCGATCCTTCCCCAACCATGTGCATAGCACCAAAATGGTATAAGAGCATTTGACCATTTAAGAATACCCATGTTTAAGTATTTAAGAATTAAAATAAAAAATATCACACCAAACAGAAAACCTGGCATAACCGAAAATGTTCTAAAAAGTCTTATTTCTCCATAATAATAAAAATAAATAAATAAACCTCCGCCAAGGAAACCAACAATAAAAGATAAAGTAATAATTAAGCGAACATTATTTATTTCGTCAATTTTTTTGGAAATTGTCTTTGAGCATTTGTTAAACTCATAATAAAATATTAAAAGACCAAACCCCAAGAAAAAACTATATGTCAGTATATTAAACTCATAACCAAACAGTAAAAAAGTGATTTTAGGAAACATCCTAAAACTCTTTTACTTTGTTACAGGTTTAAAAGCAAAACATAAAATTGCAGCA
>MDTG01216030.1_pt1 | contig 11243 bp, 11 predicted proteins | sample 811421 | NCBI WGS metagenome assembly MDTG01 (sample SAMN05326645, study PRJNA326480) | marine metagenome | isolation source: seawater | place: Pacific Ocean: South East | collected 2011
ATTAAGAATTATAGAAAAACTTAAAAGTTCAAATAAATTAAAAAAGAAATTAAATTTTAAATGATGGAATTATCTTGATATACAAAGTCTTAAAAAATATTAAATTAAAAGTAAAAATATAAAAAATTTATATGAATATATTGTGTACTATCTGTGCAAGGAAAGGATCAAAAGGAGTTAAAAATAAAAATATTACAATTATAAATAATAAACATTTAATCTATTATACAATTTCACAAGCTAAAAAATCTAAAATTTTTGAAGATATTGTAATTTCGACAGACTCAAAGAAATTTCAAAAAATTGCAAAAAAATATGGTTTAAACAGTTTTTTTTTACGACCTAAAAAACTTTCAACAAGTAATGTTCCGAAAATTCCAGTTATAAGGCATGCTTTAATTGAGTCTGAAAATTTTTATAAAAAAAAATATGATTATATTGTAGACTTAGATGTTTCATCTCCCTTAAGGACTGCTTCTGATATTAAAAAAGCATTTAATAAACTTATTAACACAAAATCAAATGCTTTATTTAGTGTTAATAATCCTAGAAGGAATCCATATTATAATGTTGTAGAATATAAAAAAAATAAAATTTTTAAACCTATAAAAAATTTAAAGCATCCTATAGGTAGTAGACAAACTGCGCCAAAAGTTTATGATATGAATGCATCAATTCATATTTGGAAAAGAAAAGCTCTTCTAAAAAATAATACAATTTTTATGAAAAATAATACAATATTTTTAATGCCAGATAACAGAGGTCATGATATTGACAGTAAAAATGATCTTAAAATTGTGAGTTATTTTTTAAAAAATAAAAAGTTATATAATTAAAGATATTGTCTGAAATAAATAATAATAATTGCGTTGTTACTTACCTTTATCCAGAAAGTAAAAAATCTATTAAAAAATTTATTAATTGCCTTGAAAAGCAAAATTTTAAAAAGTTTGATGTTTTATTTTTTTGTGATAATTTTAATTTAAGTAATTTAAATTTTAAAATAAACTTAAAATATAAGTCTTATAATTTATCAGGTACAATTCCACAGATAAGACAAAAATCTATTAAAAAGCTAAGATTTCTTAATTATAAAAAAATTTTTTTTTGTGACTCAGACGACTTATTTAAACCCAATAGAATAAAAATATTAAATAAGCTATTAGAAAAAAATAAAATTGTTTTTAATGATATTGATTGCATCAACAAACAAAAAATTGTTAAAAAAAATTTCTTTTCTTACTTTTTTAATAATAATCAAAAAATTAATTATAAAAACTTATATCACCAAAATTTTTTAGGATTTTCAAATACTGCTTTTAAAAGTGAAATTTTAAAAAAAATAAAACTTCCCAACTTAAGTAAAAAAATAATTATTTATGACTGGTATTTTTGGAGTAAAATGCTTAAAAAAAATAAAGCGTGTTTTACTAATAAGACAAAAACTTATTACAAAACTATTTCATCTTCATATACTTGTTTGCCAATAAAGTTAACAAAAAAATATTTAATTAATTCTATTTTTGTTAAGTATAATTTTTATAGGTCGATGAGAGATGAAGGAAAGGATTATAAAAAAATGTATTTAAACTGTTATATTTTGTATAACAATAAAATGAAATTGCTTAAACTTATTAAAACTTTAATATTAAAAGAAAAAAATAAATACTTTAGTTGGTGGGGTGGAATTGAGTTGTAATGGATATACAATTAAATTTTGAAAATAAAATTGGAACAAACTATTCTCCGTACATCATTGCTGAGATTGGTTCAAATCATAATGGTAAATTTGAACTTTGCAAAAAAATGATTGATGCTGCCAAAAATTCAGGAGCACATTGTGTAAAATTTCAATCATTTACAAAAAAAACTATATTTTCAAAAAAAGTTTATGAAGATAATTATTTTATAGCGGATGACTATAGAAGTAGAACTGATTTTACTTTAGAAGAAATTGTTGATGCCTATAGTCTAAAAAAAGATGACCTTTTAAAAATAAAGAAATATTGTGAAAAAATAAAAATTGATTTTGCTTGCACACCGTTTTCATGTGGTGAAGTAGATTTTTTAGACACAGAAATAAATGTAGATTTTTTTAAAATAGCATCGATGGATTGCAATAATTATGAATTTATTGAGTATATATCAAAAAAAAATAAGCCAACAATATTATCTACTGGACTAAGTCACCAACATGAAATTGATAAAGCTGTTAAAGCTTTTGAAAGTACGGGCAATAAAAAACTGATTATTATGCATTGTGTTGCAATATATCCACCTAAAGATACTCAGGTTAATCTAAATAAAATTTTAACTTTGAAAAATATATATCCATATCCAATTGGTTTTTCTGATCACTCTCTTGGTATTGAAATGCCTATAGCTTCTATTGCCCTAGGTGCAAGAGTTATAGAAAAACATTTTACAATCGACAAAAAAATGGAAGGTTGGGATCACCATATGTCTGTTGATGAAAATGAAATGAAACAAATTGTAAATGGCTGTAAAAGAGCATTTGATGGACTTGGAAGTGAAAAAATAGTCAGAATAGAAAGCCAAGATAGAGTTGACTCTTTTAGAAGAAGTATAGTTGCAAAACAAAAAATATCCAAAGGAGTAATTATTCATAGATCTATGCTAGATGTTAAAAGACCTGGAACTGGACTATCTCCAGAAAAAATTAAAGATATTTTAGGAAAAAAGGCACTAAGAAATATAGATGAAGATGAAATCCTTAAGGAAGAGGACTTTTAATTATAAAGAAAATTTATCTATACTATTTTTATAAGACAGCCAATTTCCTATGTCTATCCAGCTTTTTTCTTCTAATATATATGTTCCGATAGTGTAATTTTTTTTTAAAGCAGTATTAACAAATTGATTAAAATGAAACTTTTTGTTTTTTGGAATTATTTTTAAAATTGATTTTTTAAATAAGTAAACTCCACTATTAATAAGATGTGTTGTTTCAGGTTTTTCTTCAATTGATTTTAAGATTCCATTTTTTGATATTTTGCAAGAACCATAAGCTAATTTTTCTTTTTGTTTAATTAAAATCATGGTTAAGTCATAATTATTTATCAAATGAGAATGATAAATTTTTTGAATATCGGTTTTCAATATTATATCGCAATTTGTAACAAAGAAATTATTAGAAATTTTTTTTTCATTAATTAATGATAATCCACCAATAGTTCCTAAAGGTTTTTTTTCAGTTATAAATTTATAATTATTTTTTGATTTTGAATCCTTTAAATAACTCTTAATTATATTAGATTTATAATTTAGTATTAAATTAAAATTTGATATTTTATAAAAATTAAATTTTTCTATTATTTGATCTAGAAAAGTTTTTTCATTAAAAGGTATTAAAGGCTTTGGTAAAACCATTGTAAAAGGTTTTAGTCTTTTTCCTTCTCCACCAGCGAAAATAATACAGTCTACATTGCTAAGACTTCCGATATTTTCTATAACATCTTTCCAAAAAATAACTTTTACTACTTTTCCAGACTCCAAAATTGGTAATGCATCAATATTATGTTTCATCATTATATTCTTCGCTTGTCTATATGAAAAATATTTTTTTTCTAAAAATTTTGGTTTTTTATTATAAAATTTTTCGATCGATTCACTTGTTTTTAATTTTTTTAATATTACTTTTCTAATATCACCATCAGTAATGGTTCCAATAAATTTTTTATTTTTATTTATAACTAGCAGCAACTTTCTTCCCGTTAGTTTTAATACTTTTATAACTTTAATAATTTTCGTAGTAGGTTCTATGGAAATTTTAGATATATTCATTATGAAAATTTATTTCGAACAATTTTTTTACTACTCGGTAAATTTATTACCCGGTTATATATCTCTTTGGCAACAGGTAATAGCATTTTTTGGCTCTTTTTATATGGAATTGAATCTGATATTAATTTCCATGCAGGTCTAGTAAAAATAAAATTTTTGTTAGTTTCTTTTAAAATTTTATCCTTAAGATGTGAGTATTTTTTGTCTAAAATAAGAGTTTGTAACCAGTAATTACTATTAGAGTTTTTTGGCTCCTTGAAAATTCTAATTTCTTTAAAAGATTTAAATGCTTTATTATATTTTTTATATAAATTTTTCTTAAATTTTATAAATTTTTTGAGGTTTTCTAATTGAGCGAGTCCTAAAGCTGCATTTATATTTGACATTCTAAGATTATAACCAACTCCATCGTGTAAATATTCCCATTTATGCTTCTGTTTTGAAGTTGTGCTTAAATGGAGTATTTTTTTTGCAAGATTTTTATTATTAGTTATTACCACACCACCGCCTCCTGAGGTTGCAATTTTGTTACCATTAAAGCTTATGCAGCCAGCAATACCAAAAGTTCCTAAATGTTTTTTTTTATAAAAACTTCCCATTGCAGCAGCAGCATCTTCGATTATTATTAAATTATATTTTTTTGCAATTTTCATTAAATCGTCAATTTTACAAGGATGTCCAAAAACATGCACAGGAATAATCGCTTTAATTGTTTTTTTTGTATTTTTGTTAATTAATTTATTTTTTTTTTTTATAGCTATCTTTGATAAATATTTTTCTAACTTTAAACAATCAATGCCAAAATCATCAAGGTTTGACTCTACAAAATGTGGGTCAGCTCCTAAATAAGATATAGGGTTTACTGTTCCAATAAACGTTAGAGATGGAACCAAAACTTCATCTCCCCTTTTTATTCCACAAGCTTTTAATGCAATATGGATAGCCTCTGTGCAATTAACAACTGCAATTGCGTATTTTGCTTTTGTAATTTTTTTTATTTTTTCCTCAAATTTGACAACATAATTGCCTCCTGCAGAAAAAAAGTTTTGTTTAATAGTATTAATTAAATATTTTTTTTCATTACCATAAACCATTGGTTCATGAACTTTTTGAATGCCTTTTCCAACAACCTTTCTTATATTTTTGCATATATCAGATGTCTTAAATTTTTTTGTCATTTAAAATATATTTGTATTTAATCTATAGTATAAAATTATAGGTTATATAACTCTGACTTATATAAGCTCAAATTATTTTTATTAGTTAGCCACCTGATTGTCTTTTCTATACCTTTATTAAAACCACTGTAGCCTTTATATTTAGGCTTCCATCCAAGTAATTTTTTAGCTTTTTTGTTGGAAGCATAAAGCCTAAAAACTTCACTTTTTTTTGGTCTGATTCTTTTTTTATCAATTTTTATTCTAAATTTAAAATTGTAATCATCTTTTAAAATATTTAAAATATTTCTAATTGAAATCTCAAAATTATTTCCAATATTTATAGTCTCACCAATTATTTTTTTATTTTTTAACGCACATAAAAAAGCATCACAAGTATCATCTACAAATGTAAAATCTCTTATTGGGTTTAAATTCCCTAATCTAATTATTGAATTATTGCTTAAAATTTGACTTAAGATTGTTGGTATTATTGCTCTAGCAGATTGTCTCGGACCATAAGTATTAAATGGCCTTAAAATAGTTATCGGTAAATTATAAGATTTATAGAAAGATAACGCTAATTGGTCCGCAGAAATTTTACTTGCAGCATAAGGAGACTGGGCATTAAGAGGATGTGACTCGTCAATTGGAATTTTTAAAGCAGTACCATACACTTCACTTGTCGAAGTAATTATAACTTTATCAATTTTATTTTTTATTGATGACTGCAAGATATTATGAGTACCAATAATATTAGTGTCTATATAATTTTGAGGCGAAATATAAGAGTATGGTATTGAAATCAAAGCAGCTAGGTGAATTACTGCATCCATTTTTTGGGTATATTTATTCATAAGTTCTTGATCTCGTATATCTCCAGTTACAATTGAAACATTTTTAAGAATTTTTTTGTCCAAATTTTCTAACCAGCCGTAATGATTTCTATTATTGTAAAAAGTTAAAGCTTTTACATTAAAATTATTCTTAACTAATTTTTCAACAAGATGGGATCCTATAAAACCACAAGCGCCAGTAACAAATATATTCATTAAAATTTATTTAAATATTAGATAATTAAACATTTCTATTAAAAATACAGGAAATATCAATCAATTTATTAATTTTTAAATTTTAATTTTTTTTAGTAAAAACAAATCTTCACTTAACTTTATTATTTTAATTTTTTTTAAAACTTTAAAATCTTTAACACTTCTGTATAAATATTCTTTAATTTCATTGTATCTTAAACTAGAAAATTTTTTTTTTTTGTATTCATATGTTAAAACACGATTTGGGTTTATAAAAGAAATTATAGAAGCAAAAAAATTATTACTTAATAATAATCTTTTTATACTTACTAAAATTCTGTCTATGTGCTTTTTATAGGGATTAATTTTTTCTTTAATTAATTTAATTTTGTTCAATTTTGAGTAATATTTTAAATTAATGTGATTCACAAAAAGAGAACAAAAATCTTTTTTATAAGAGTTTTCCAAGAGTCCAGATGGAATTTTAGATCTTTTGAAATTAAATTTTCCTCTTGAAATTCTAGAATTGATAAAATTTAAACATTTTTTATAGTCGCTAAAAAAATATCCAGTATTTTTAAACTTTTTTGACTTTGGTGGTGATTTTCCAGTTATAAAACATATTATTTTTTTTCTTAAACACGCGGCTTCTGTAAACGATGTACAGCCTGAATGGAAATATAAGTCACTTGCTATAATCCACGGTGTAATAACCCCCTCATAAACAATGTGTAAATTTTTTGGTTTTTTTGAAAACCTTTTTTTAACAAGATTTATATTTTGTCGTGGGTGAGGTCTAAAAATTATATTAATTTTTTTGTTTTTTTTTGCAATCTGCAACAGTAATTTAATTAGCAAAATATAATTATCTTTTTCATTATTTAGATATTCTAAAAATTCTTTTTTAATCTTTGCTTCATTTTTTCCTAATTCAAAATTACTAAATCTATATTTATCAAAGAGAAATTGTCTTATTACTTGATCTGCGCGAAAACTTGATGAAACAAATATAAATTTTTTGTACTTTTTTTTTATTTTATTGACATCGTTTTGATAAAAAGAAAGATTTTTTTTTTTTAAAATATCATATTTTGGATGACCATATAAACTCAAAATTTTATGAAATTTCTTAAAAACATTATTACCTTTTTTTAAATCTTTTTTTCCCCATACAAAATAATCATCTAAGTTTTTTAAAACATCTTTGTGAACTCTTGTTTTCATTTCATCAGGGTCAAAAAAATCAAGAGGTCCCTCTTCATCTAAGATACCAATAAAATTTTTATTAAATTTTTTTTTTTGCAATGTAAACCTTGGCTTTGGACCACCTTTAGATAGTAAATAAGTATTTTTATTATTTTTAAATACATTAATCACTTTATTCTTTTCACCAATCACGACATCAAACTTTGTTTTTTTTAATATTTGCGAAGCTAAAAAGATTTTAGAATGAAACTCTCTATGTTTTATTTCTAAAGGTAGCAAAACTGTCATTTTGTTTTCTTTTTATTGAATAAAATATTTGTAGATTTCATAATCATAAATATAGCATCAATATCTATTAAACAAGTTTTATCAAAATAAATTGTTTTATCTATTCACGTCAAATGTTTCGACTCTCGGTGATAAATTAATTTTTTTATATAACAAATTTTTTCTAACAATCTTTAATCCCTCACCTACAAAATTCAACAAATTAGCAGTTGAAACTGCCTCGACTTTTTTATTACATTTAAATGCATCATAAAAGTGATTATAGTTTCCACATCCACCTGATATAATATATTTATGGTCAAACTTTCGAATTTTATTAATCATTGCCTTATCAACTCCATTGCCTGTTCCGTCTTTATCAATTGAATTTAAAAAAATTTCGGCAAACATTAAATTAGAAATCTTCTTAATATAATTTTCTATTGTTGTTTCTGTATTTGTTCTGCCATTATTGATAAAAACTATATGTTGGGATTTAATTTTTTTTACATCAATTGATAGAATAATAGATTGAGATCCATATAATTTAGCAATTTTATTTATTAAAATACTATTTTCAAAAACTGCCGTATTAATAACAACTTTATCTGCACCGTTATTAAAATAGTAATTCACTTTTTCAAGATTGTTAATTCCACCTCCTAGAGATATAGGCGCAAATACTCTTTTTGTGATTTTTTGTATTTCATTAATAAATTTGAAATAATTTTTTTTTTTTGAAATATCTAGAATAATTAACTCATCTATAAAATTAGAGATATAATCAAGTCTATAATTTTTATTAACCCAATCTGCTTTACCTATTTTTTGTCTTCTGAAGTTTCTACTTTGTATAAAATAACCATCATCATATAAAAGCGTATAAATAATTCTTTTTCTAAGCATTATAAATTTAAGAAATTTTTTAACAGAATCAGTCCATTATGTTGACTTTTTTCTGGATGAAATTGTACCCCAAAAATATTTTTACTTTCATAGCTAGCAACAAATCTTTTTAAGAACTTTGACAATCCATAAATATCATTATTTTTATTTTGAATTGCACAATAGCCATGAACGAAATAAAAATCAGAATCTTGTTTTATATTTTTAAAAAGTAAACTTTTATTTGAAAATTTTACCTGATTATATCCAATATGAAATTTTTTTTTATTTTTTTCAACGAACGGTTTATATACTAAGCTATTCAAATTTAATCCTTTTGTACTGGATTCTTCAAAACTTGTACTTCCCAATAACTGCATTCCAAGACAGATACCAAGTATTTTTTTTTCATTTTCTACATGTTTGTAAATTAGTTGATCTAATTTTTTTTTTTTTAAATTACTCATTGCTTTTTTGAACGCTCCAACACCTGGCAAGATTAATTTATAACATCTTTTAAGTTTTTTAGGATTTGATGAAATTATATATTTTTGATTAAGATATTTCATTGAGTTTTCAAGAGAAAACAAATTTCCCATACCGTTATCAATGATTCCTAATATTTTGCTCATAAATTATTTATAAACAAATTTTCTTTTCCACAAATTATTTTTTTTCTTAAGAATTTTTTTGTTTGCAAACTTATCCAAAATTTTTTTGAATTTATTTAAACTCATTCCATAGTACTCTAAGTAGACTTTTAAATGTTCTTTAGGAAACAAATGATCATATAAATTTACTAATGCAATAGCTTGGTCTCTAGTCATTGCTCCTCTTCTAATTTCTATACAAGCATCTTGACATGCTCTGCCGAACCCAAATTTTAAGTACATCAAATATGTATGCAAAGGGTATAATTTTTGGTCATTTTGTGAAAAATTAGTAAAAGTAGAGGGATTGGACCTTGTATTTTCTTCCATATCAAATTTTTCTTTAGCTAATAAGTAATTTTTATAAGGGTCCCAGTTCTCCAAATAAGAATAATAAGCATAATGAAATTTTCTTTTTTTTTGTAATTCAAAGAAAAACTTGTCTTCATTTCTTAATTTAATTTTAGAAAATATTTTTTTGTGTTTATTGGAAAGTAATATTTTCTCAACATATTTACCATCATACAAAAACTTATCCTTCGTTTCTTTTGAACCTCCATATTCAACTTCTCCATTATCTCCGTAAATTATTAAGTCTATTCCTAGACTAGTGGCTAAATTAGGAATTGCTGTATAAATTGCTGTTAGCCATCCAAAGTATGGCTGACCAAAACTTATTAGACTTTGCTTGTCAATTTTCCTTAATAATTCTGGTGAAGCATCAAGAGTAAGTAAATTGAAACCTTTATTAATAAAATTTTTCAAATTTCTTTTCCCTAAATCTGATTGCAACGTTGGATTTACAGTTACACAAAGTGGATTTAATTTATATTTATATCTTAAATTATAAGCAACGTAACAGCTGTCTTTACCTCCACTAACAGGAACTATTATATCAAAATTATTTTTTTTTGATTTAATTTGGCTAACTATATCTTTAAATTTATTCTCTCTAATTTGCCAATTAATTTTTTTTTTTTCTTCTTTCCATTGACATGCATTACACAAACCATTTTTATCATAGGTTATTCTTGGCCTTGTTGAAATCATGATGCAAGATTTACAAATTTTTATTTCCATATTAAAAGTTTAGTTTATTAATTTTTTAAATACTTAGAAAGTACACTTTTTCTAACATTTTTTTTTAAGTAGCCGAGATCTTTTCTAATTTTATAAGCGTTTTTAATTGATTTATATGTTTTTTTTCTAGGTCTTAAATTAACCAATTCCATAAATATTATTACTGAATTCGCGCTCTAATTTTAAAATTTTTTCAAATAAAATTTTATTAATGTTTTTTTTTATAAATAATTTTTTTTTACTGAAACTTAATTTATCATATTTCTTTGGACATTTCTCATTTTTCATAAATTTAATAGTGTTTTTTGTGATTCCTGAATTTAGAAATTTTGCTATTCTTTTAAACTCTGAAAAAGTATCATAAACAATTCTTTCATATGATGTAATAAATATTTTTTTTTTTTGGTTTTTTTTAATTTTTTTAAAATTTTCTAATGATATTTTTGTCAAAAAAAATACATAATTGGCACATTTTTCTAATTCATTATTTTTTTTTTCATTTTCTTTAAACAAATAATCATACCACGGATAAATTTTATTTTTTTTTTGCATTAGTAAGGTCCACTGTCTTTGATCTTTTCCATATCTTTTTCCTAAGCCTCTTTTGTACCATGAAATTATTAAATCTATGGGGTTTCTAAATAGATGTATCATTTTATAATTTATATCGAGTTTATTTAATCCGTTTATTGTTACTAACAAATCATGTGTAATAAACGGTAAATTTTTTTTTTGTTTATTAATTAATCTTACTATTCTATCTCCCTCTTTTTGTTTTAGTCTATTTTTATAGAGTTTTGGATTTGAGGATTTTAGTACACTTGTTCTATCATTTGGTCTAAAATTAGCATTTCTTGATAAGTACTTATTATAAATAAGCTCATTTAAATAACTATTTAAATAAGCTTTGGCAAAGTCAATTGATACTTTATTGAATTCAACTGCAGGACAAAAGTGCTCAAAATTCAAACCAAATTCTAAATGCTCAGTGTTTTTAAAGGAGGAGACTATGGCGCCTGTTAAAAGTTTGCCTGATCTTGCAATTCCGTCAATTAAAATTATATTTTTTGCTAATCGCTCCAAAGGAAAATATTTTATTTTTTGCATTTAATTTTTTTCGAATACCTTAATACATTTTTTTAAAAAATTTACGCATTGAATAG
>MDTG01220260.1_pt1 | contig 11243 bp, 10 predicted proteins | sample 811421 | NCBI WGS metagenome assembly MDTG01 (sample SAMN05326645, study PRJNA326480) | marine metagenome | isolation source: seawater | place: Pacific Ocean: South East | collected 2011
ACCTGTAAAGTTGCATATTTCTTTTTCAAAACTTGTTACCCATTTACCTGCAGAACTAACCCATCCAGTTTGGATACAATTTTCTACATATTGAGTTGCGTTTGTATTTTTAAAATCTGGTTCATGAATAACTATTGGCTTTTCAATGGATGACTTTAGTCCCATTGAATGGAAAGCTTCAAGAATCTTTGAACTCAAGTTCTCTGATCTCATATTGAGTAATTTTCTGATTTATAAATAGAAATATTTTTATCATTTTTAAACCATTCACATGTTATTTCTAATCCTTTTTTGAAGCCCTCTAAACCAGAGAACTTAGGATTCCAATTTGTAAGTTCTAGAAGAAGAGAATTATCACCAAACAATCTATTAACTTCAGATAATTTAGGTCTAAATCTATTTCTATCTGAAATGATTTCAATTTCCTTTCCTATTATTTCTGCTATCAGATTGGCTGTTTCTCCAATAGATATCTCAAATTTACTTGCTGAATTTATAATTTTACCTAATGTCCTATTGCTATTAGCGACTGCTATAAATGCATCACAAGTGTCACTCACAAAGTTGAAATCTCTTGTCGGACTTGTATTTCCAAGTTTTATTTTATTATTACCAGAATTTATTTGAGTAATAATAGATGGGATTACTGCTCTGTTGCTTTGACGAGGTCCGTAAGTATTAAATGGTCTTAATATGGTAACTGGTGTGCCAAAACTTTTCCAATAACTTAATGCTATCTGATCAGCAGCAATTTTTGTGGCTGCATAAGGAGATTGAGCAGCCAATGGATGTGCTTCAGATATAGGAACAAACTGGGCCGTTCCATATACTTCAGATGTACTTGTATGAATGATTTTTTCTACTTCTAATTCCCTAGCTGCTTGAACTACATTTAGTGTCCCATGTATATTGGTGTCTAGGTAACTTGATGGTGCAACATAGCTATATGGAATACCTATAAGAGCAGCTAAATGAAAAACTTTATTACAATCTTTCATTGACTCTTTAACACATAAAGGATCTCTGATGTCACCTAATACAAAATCAATTTTATCTTTAATATGATTTGGTAATGTATCTAGCCAGCCGTAACTGCCTCTTGGGTTATAGACACAAAAAGCTTTAACATTATCACCATTTTTAATAAGTCTTTCAACTAAATGTGATCCTATAAATCCGTCTGCACCCGTTACTAAAATCTTATTTTTACTTTTCATAATGTCCATCCATCATCAATAATTATATTTTGACCATTAATAGCTCTAGAATTATCTGACAACAAATATAAAACTAGATCAGTAATATCTTGCGGCTTGAGCATTCCAATATTTGTACAGTCCTCTCTATAGGCATTTAAAAAACTAATTGGTTGATTATCTTCAATACCACCTGGACTGATACAATTAACTCTAATATTTTGGTTTCGATAAGCTTTTGCAAGCCAGCGGGTAATTGATATTATTCCAGCCTTAATAGCAGAATATTCAATAGGAGATGTCATGTCTGTTCCTTTATAATGATTAAATTTTGGAGCCATCACTCCTTGAATAGAAGAAATGTGAATTAAATGACCTCCTCCTGCTTTAATAAAATGATTTATTACTTGCTTTGACAAAATAATTGCAGCCCCTAGTTGGGATTGAAGATCAGCGCTTAAGTTTTTTTCATTTAGATCTTCTAAATGATTTCCCCAGCCTTCAGATCTAGGATAGGCAGCATGAACTACAGAGTGAATCATTGGACAAGATCTTAGGGCTTCACCAATACAATCCTTGATACCTTTCTCATTACTTAAATCAGATTCAATACACAAATGTTTTTTGCCTTTTAATTTATCAGAAATAAGTAACAAAGAACTTTTATTTATATCAGCAATTATCGGCGTAGCTCCTGCCTTTGAAATCGCAATAGCTATATTAGAACCAATTAATCCAGCTCCACCGCTAATTAATATATATTTGCCATTTAGATTAAACAAATATTAATCCTAAGATATTTTTATTATATATCCTATAAAGAAGATGTGTTTTTAGTCGCTAGAAAAGTTGCAATTTCGAAATCTATTTGTTCATCAATATCTATAGATCTCTCATATGGAATCTGGACACCACTTACTACTCCATCCCAAATTTGATTGGATTTTAAAATAAACTCAGGTCTCGTAACATAAGCTACGGTTGTAATATCAAATGTTTCGGGGCAATCCTGCCTCCTGCATATTTTTTTTTCTCCTTGATGAACTAATTCAACAATATTATTTTGGTCCATGTTAACTATATTAAAAAATGGATTTCTTTTTGATGGAGTTATGGAAATGACAATATCATTTTCAGAACTTAAATTATTCAAACATTTCTCAATATCGTTTAGGGCTCTTAATGGAGACGTAGGCGGTAAACTGATAAATCTTTGAAATTCTCCGTGATTATCTAATACGTATTTAACAGCATGTTGCCAAGAAAGCCATTCCGGCGAATTATCTTTAGCAAGATGAGTTGGTCGATTTATTATTTCAGCCCCAGATTTAATAGATAATGATGCAATCTCAGAATCATCTGTCGATACAAATACTTTTTCAATACTTTTGACTTGTAAAGCTGATTTGATTGAATGCTCAACTAAAGAAATCCCATTAATTTCTAAAAGATTTTTCCTAAGAATTCCTTTTGAACCTCCTCTGGCAAAAACAAATGCATAAGTTTTCATTTGTTAATAGACCGAATTTCTCTTATGTAATTTAGAACCTTAAGACCATCTTCAATAGTCACAATAGGCTTTATCTTCTTTTGACAACAATCAAAAAAATGCTCAAGTTCATTCTTTAACCTATCAAGTGGATTAGTTGAATAATTTTTAATTATTTCTCTATTTCGTGAATCAATATAAACTAATTCACCTGAAATAATATCCCAATTAATTCTACCTTCACTTCCTCTAATAATAATATTTCTAATTGGAGGTTTAGTGCAGAAATCAAGACTTAAATATAGGGAAATTTTGCTTTTTGATAAAGCACTAACTTGCACATTATCTTCTACATTAATATTTAATAAATTTGAATTTGAGATTATTGATGATTTGATATCAAGATCTCCAAATAAACTATTCATGAGATCTAATTCATGACTTAATTCTAATAATACCCCTCCTCCTAACTCTGATCTTGCAGAAACTGTTTTTTTATAATTTGTATTATTTCTCCAAGATGGCAACCAAGATCCACAAATAAAAGAAGCCTCTATTATTTTACCGATTTTATCATTCTTTAACCAATCTTTTATCGCTTTATAAGCAGGATCATGTCTTAAAACATAGCCTAGTAATATAGGAATGGATTTTGATGATTTCCTTAGGTCATTCCATTCATTATCTAATTGACTATCAATGCCCAATGGCTTTTCGATTAATAATGGGATCCCCTCTCGAGCAAGATAAGTTGCTTGATCCAAGTGGAAGGGAGCTGGAGAAGATATTATGGCTGCGCTAGGTTTCCAATTAGTGGCATTCTTTAGTGAATAGAAATTAAGGTGGTCATCGTTTGTTATATTTTTGCTATCTTGTTTTGATCTAAGTAATGCTATATCAATTTTTTTCCAATTAGACTTAATTAAATTAAAATACTTTTTTCCAATACTTCCATAACCACAAATTAAAACTTTTTGTATCATATTTTTCCTACCCAATCCTTATTAGCTTTTGATAATGCTTCGGGAATTCCTACGTCTAGCCAATATTCATGAATTGGACAGACTCCTATTTTTTTACCTCGCTTCTTAAGATTGATTAAAAAATCTGTCATATCTAAATACTCTTCTGCTTTTAATTCTTTAACATGATTTGGATTAATTACATAAATACCTGCATTAACTAGATATTTATATGTTGGTTTCTCGAGTATGTTTTGTAATTCATGACCTTCAATAGCAAGTATTCCATAAGGAATATTTACTGAATATTCTCTAGCAGCAATGGTTGCTTGTGATTTACTCTCATTATGAAAAGATAAAATATTATGTAAATTGAATTTAGTTAATATATCTCCATTAATAACAATCAATGGTTTGCTTATCTCCTTATTTATATAAGTCATACAGCCTGCTGTTCCTAACGGCTGATCTTCGATTAAATATTCTATGCTAATTCCCCATTTTGATCCATCACCAAAGTAATTAATTATTTGCTCTTTAAGATAATTAACTGAAAAATAGAATTTGTTAAAACCTGATTCTATACATTGCTTTAAAATTATCTCGAGCATAGGTTTTCCTGATACTTTTATCATAGGCTTTGGACATTCTCGGGTAAATGGCATTAGCCTTTTACCTTTTCCTCCTGCCATAATTAAAATATGGTTGTTTTTTTTCTTTTCATTTAAAGTTCTATTTTCTACAATTAAATTAATTAATTCATTATTCTTATTTAGGACTGGTATTTGTTTCAAACCCGAATCTTTCATTAGTTCAAATGCCCTTGAATTACTTTGATCATTCCTAATATATTTATAATCTTTATTCATTATTTTTTCAGCATTTTCTTCTAATTTCTTTCCGCGTAAAATGGCTCTCCTAATATCACCATCTGTTATAGTTCCAAGTAATAAATTATTTTTATCAGTTACAAGAGCAAGTTGAAATTCGTTGCTATTTATTACTTGCATTGCATTATAAATTGACGTTTGTGGTTGAATTAAGAGTTTTTTAAATGCTTCCTCCACGTTAATTATTTATAGGAAATCCAATTATACATGATTTATTAAAATAAAATAATTAGTTCTTTGCTTATATGCTTTCATAGACTTATCTGTTTATTGGTGAAATAGATAGATCAATAAAGTATAAGGATCTAATCTGATCTATTTTTTTTAATAATTTGATAATACCTTCTTGCCTTTCAAAGAGATTTATGTGTGAATCACTTCTTTGACTTGGCTCCTTTGCATCAATCACTAAAATATATGGACCTAATTCTCTCAAAAAGAAATTAAGATTTTCTAGAAGCTCTTTCTCCGTTAAGGTATGAGTGAAACCTAATAGGCTTATTACAATAGGGCCATTTTTTTTACCTAAATTCAATCTTGCTGAATTTATCAGAGCTTCTCTCGAAGTAAAAAAATTAAATTTGGAGGGATTTACTCTTTTGATGGCTTGCTCCAATCTTGAGTCAACATCTAATCCATATCTTTTGTTTTTTGGTATTTTAATTCTTGATACAACCTCCCCAAGACCGCAACCAATATCGATAAATAATGATGGTTTTAGATGATTGATTTCTTTTACAGCAATCATTTTGTATTTTCTACAAAAATAGGTTCCATTTATATGCCATGGATCAACGTCTATATCAAATAATAAAAGGTTCAGAAATGTTCTATTAAGAAGGCATAGCCCTTTATTTTTAAAAAATATAAAAATATCAAAAAAAACTTTCATTAAATTTTTAGTTAAATTTATATATTTTTATAAGCTACTATTCAATTTATTAATTTATTTTTTTTTTCATATAAATTTATTCTTAAATAGTTCATTTGGTTATGTTTTCATATGATGATAAAATATTAAAAAAAGATGACTATCTTAGTTACTGGATCGGCTGGGGTTATCGGATTTCACATATGTAATCGTCTTATTCGAGATAACAAGAGGGTAATTGGTTTCGATAATCTTAATGACTATTATGATCCTCAGCTTAAACAGTCAAGAATAGAGGCTTTAACTAAAGAAGTAAAATCAAATACAAATCAATTTTCTTTTTTTAAAGGTGATTTAGAGGACTTTAAACTATTAAAAGAAATTTTTAGCCAGTTTAAACCAGAGACTGTCATTCATCTCGCTGCTCAAGCTGGAGTGAGATATTCATTGGAGAATCCGCATGCATACATTTCCTCTAATATTGTTGGTTTTATGAACCTATTGGAATGTTGTCGTCACTATGATGTGAAGCATTTGGTTTATGCAAGTAGTAGTTCAGTTTATGGTGGCAATACTGAAATGCCTTTTTGTGAGAATAATTCTGTAGATCATCCTGTCAGTCTTTATGCGGCAACAAAAAAATCTAATGAATTAATGGCACATACATATAGTCATTTGTATGGCCTTCCAACAACGGGGCTAAGATTTTTTACAGTATACGGACCATGGGGGCGACCAGATATGGCTTTGTTTTTATTTACCAAGGCTATTGTTAATAATGAACCTATAAACATTTTTAATAATGGAAAAATGATTAGAGATTTCACTTATATAGATGACGTTATTGAAAGCTTATCAAGATTAATAGATAAAATCCCATCCGAAAATAATGATTTTGATAGAAAATCGATGCTTTCATCAGAAAGTTGGTCTCCTTATAAAATATTTAATATAGGGAACTCAAAACCAACAGAATTAATGGATTATATCTCAGCAATTGAAAAACATTTGGGAATTAAAGCTATAAAAAATTTCTTAGAGATGCAACCTGGAGACGTTCAGGCAACTTCGGCGGACACATCTTCTTTAGAAAAATGGATAAAATTTAAGCCTAATACTAGTGTTGAAGAAGGCGTTAGAAAGTTTATTTTGTGGTATAGAAAATACTATAATATTTGACTAAAATATTTAGTATTTCATATTTTAATAGGATTAAGTTCTTCAGGAAATATTCCTTTTAGGTCTAGGAAAAAACCTTTATCTTCTATTAAATTTTTCCATTCTTCTATGGTGATTTTTAGAAACTCATTATGTGCATTAATACAAATTATTGCTGAGTATTTTTTGGCTTTAGGTATCTGAGATTCAATATTAAGATTGTATATTTTTTTAGCCTCTTCAACATTTGCTTTGGGGTCAACTATTTCTGCAGAAATATCAAATTTTCTTAAAGAATCTATTAAATTAATAACTAATGAATTCCTTAAATCTGGACAGTTTTCTTTAAATGTTAAACCTAGTATCAGAATCTTAGAAGTTTTTAATATTGCCTTTCTTTTTTGAAGCTCAATTAAAATTTGCTCGGAGAGCCAATTCGGCATAGATTCATTTATTCTTCTGCCTGCTAAAACCACTTGGGGTGAATATCCCATTTGTTCTGATTTATAAGTTAAGTAATATGGATCAACCCCTATACAATGACCTCCGACTAAACCTGGACGAAATGGTAGAAAATTCCACTTGGTTTCTGCAGCTTTCAAGACATCTAAAGTACTTATATTTAATTTTTTACAAATGATTGCTAACTCATTTACTAAAGCAATATTCAAGTCTCTTTGCGTGTTTTCAATAACTTTTGAAGTCTCAGCGATTTTTAAACTAGCAGCCTTATAAGTACCTGCCTTAATAATTGAGCCATAGAAGTTATCAACCCAATTTGAGACCTCAACATTGCTTCCGCTAGTAACTTTTATTATGTTGATAAGTGTGTGATTTTTGTCTCCAGGGTTTATTCTCTCAGGACTATAGCCGCAAAAAAAGTCAATATTTGCCTTGAGACCTGAAGTTTTCTCAAGAATGGGGATGCATATGTCTTCGGTTGTTCCAGGAAAAACTGTGCTTTCATATATTATTACAGGAGAGCTTTTACCTTTAGTTAATTTTTTTTGCGCTATAGATCTAGATTTAATTGCAGTTCCTATCGTTCTAGTCGCATTTCTGATTAACTTTAAATCTGGTTTTTTCTCTGAGTCTATTGGCGTGGGCACGGTTACAATATACACGTCTAAAGAGGTCAGTAGTTCTTTATTATTCGTTAGGTTTAACTTGTTTTTTGCTGATGATAATTCTTTAGATGATATCTCATTCGTTTTATCGTATCCTTTCCTTAACTCGTTTAACCTTATTTCATTAATATCAAAACCTATAACATCTCTTTCTATCAGATTCCCTGATCTTAGACATTTTTTGGCTTTTGCGAATTCGACTGCTAATGGTAGACCTACATATCCAAGTCCAATAATTCCTATTTTACAAGTAAAGAGATTAGGAAGTTTAGGCTGCATAGGATAAAGGTTATAAAATAGTTTGTTGACTTAAGTTGATTTAATATTAGTGAATCTAGGCTTGAAATCTATATTTAGTTTATTAATTTCAAATTCTTCTATATAATGTTATTATATTGATCATTATTAGTTGAGAGTTCTTCATATAATTACTACTCTAGGGGAGGGCGGTGCACAGGGTGTACTTACTAGAATTTGTTGTTATGACAATCCTAGTATATCACATTATATTATTTCGCTTAAACAAGCCGATACACATAGTGAAAAATTAATTACTAACAACTGTATTGTACAAAAACTAGGAATTGGTGAAGGTTTTTGGCAGACTATTCATTCATTTTTTAAATTATACAAATTAATTAATCAGATAAATCCCGATGTTATTCAAACCTGGATGTATTATGGAGATTTTTTTGGAGGGTTAGCGGCATGGCTTGCAGCTAAAAAAAATATTATTTGGTCAGTTAGGCATTGCAGCATTGACCATAATACAAAAATCAAAACACGTTTAGTGATAAAAATATTATCTTATATGTCTTATTTTGTTCCGAAGAAAATTATCTTTAATTCTCGTAAGTCTTCACTAGAACATATTAAATATGGCTATTCTCAGAAGAAAATCATTGTTATACCAAATGGATTTGAAACTACTTCTTTTGAAAAGTTATCAGATAAATGTTATGAATTTAGAAATAGTTTAGGTATATCAGAGAATCAGAAACTCATAGGAATGGTTGCAAGATATCATCCAGATAAAGATCATAAAACACTTTTATTAACTATAAAACAAGTAAAAAATTATTTCCCTAAAATAATTTGTCTACTTGTTGGAGAAAATATGGATTACAATAATTATAATTTAACTTCCTTAATCAATCATTTGAATTTAGAGGAAAATGTCAAGTTGTTAGGGGTTAGGCGCGATATCTCAATGATTATGAAATGCTTGGATATTCATTTGCTTACATCCTCATCTGAAGCCTTCCCAAATGTTATTGGAGAAGCGATGGCTAATGGTGTTCCTTGTATATCCACAAATGTTGGGGATGCTTCATTCCTTATAGGAAAAACTGGTTGGATTTTAAACGTTGGCGATGTTAATTCGTTGTCTTTGAGAACTATAGAAGCTTTAAATGCATCAGATGATCCTTTATGGAAAGAAAGGAAATTTGAAGCTTTCAAAAGAATTGAGGAATGTTTCTCTATTGATAAGATGATTTCTTCTTTCTTGAAGGTTTGGTGTAATCCATAAATAATTTTTTGATATGCTTTTAGTAATTCATGCTTATATATATTACTTAAAGAAATTCTATAGATAATAAGCTAACGATAAAATTATCAAATCATTACTCTTTTAAGTTTTAAATTTTCTTTTAAGACTTAGGATTTTATAGCTGGCTACTTCTAGGGTATTATTTATGATCTTGGGAGGAGCAGATATATTTATATATTCATCATATGAGATTACTCTTTCTCTATGTTTAGTCAAATACTTTATAATTTTTATTAATTTATTTTTGGAAATAGTATTAGCATGTATACAAACTGTAGCCAATCCAAAACCTATATTAAATGGAAAACTAGTTAATTGAGGGATAAAATCTAAGTTTGATTTTCTTGTTGGAAAAAATCCATATCCGTCTGTTACTGAATTAAAATCAAGATCGGAAAGTATTTTAATTGTATTCTTATCAAATGAATGAGATGGAGCCATGAAAACAGGTTGCCAAATATCTTTTGATAGAAGTATTTCTTTTCCTTTTCTTAGTAAGTTATATTGATGTTCGTAATTATTTCCAGCAAATTCTGATTTATTATTAATTTTTAATATGCCAGCACAGTTTGTAGTATAAATATGATGAGTTCCATGTTGAGCAATTGTATCTCCATATTCTTTGTATGAATTGATTAAATCAAAGAAATTTTCTTTATACTCCAAAGATAAAAGACTTTTATCATGATTATCAGGAATTACACCTAATAGAGATTTAATATCAAGATCTTCTAGTTTTTCTTTTATAAATAAAAATGATTCCCAATTCATATTAGGACAAATGTCGTCAAACCTTATTATTAATTTTGTTCCATTCATATATTTTAAATTAACGATAAAATTTATTTTTCATTATATCCTATTACCTTAAAAATAACGTATATAATGTCTAGAAAAGATAAAATATTTAGATTGTGTATACCATGTATGCCATTTATATCATTTATCATCTTGACTTTGTTATGAAGTTTAAGCAAAATCGATCATTCTTTTAATTGGTTTGATAAGATCTATTATAAATCTTTTTGGTAAATTTTTAAAGGTTTTAATATTTATGTCTAATAATAATATTGATGCTAATAAACCAAAAATATCAATAATAGGTGGTGGTCCTAATGGATTGGCTATGTTGGCTGATTTAAAAACCAACTATAGTGAATTATTTGATACACATTTATATGAGCAGGGTGATATTGCTCATAATATCTCTCAGCTTCCCGATACAAGATGGCATTCTTCAATGAATGAACTTAAATTAGATAATTTTCTATATTCAAATAATTCTATTTTCTTGGACGATATTCAACCAGAGGCTTCTGAACTTGCCAACTTTTATAGACTATCAGCCATGGAATATTCAAAATATATTTCAACTTCTTATAAGTTATTAAATATAGAGAAAATTGATAGATCTAATCATTCTAGCTATAATCTTGTTTTTGATAATAATAAAGGGTTTGAAAATATTTCGACAGATTGTTTGATTATGGCAACAGGTATTACTGAGAGTCCACGTAAGATAAATGTTGCTAATTATGGAAATCTTAATTCGTACTTAGATATCTCTATTAAAGGTAAAAAAATACTCTTAATAGGTTCTGGCTCTAGTTCAATTGATGCTATCATTAACTTATTACCGTACAATATTATTTATTGGGTTCGTAGAAGTAACCTTCGAAAGGTATTCCCAACTTTAAGCTTAGATTATAATAAGATTCTAAGTGATTTTGATAGCAATTTGACTATATTTGATAATTCTGAGGTCATTAAATATGACTTAGATTCTAAATCGTTTGTAATTACTAATAATATTTTATTAAAAGTCGATCATGTAATATCACTATGTGGATACGTAGGTAAATCTGTTTTATCTGAGAAACTTAAATTGGCTCACTCTAATGATTTTATGTTATATGATATTAGAACACTAATGACTTCTATAGATAATATTTATCTTTTTGGCTCCAAACTTACTCAACATTCTTCCTCTAAATCATC
>MDTG01184206.1_pt1 | contig 11242 bp, 11 predicted proteins | sample 811421 | NCBI WGS metagenome assembly MDTG01 (sample SAMN05326645, study PRJNA326480) | marine metagenome | isolation source: seawater | place: Pacific Ocean: South East | collected 2011
AAATTTAGTTGAAAATTAATAACATCGTCCTCTTTAAAGTTATTTATAATAAATGATCTACCAGCCTCCCCAAATTGTCTTCTTAGATTTTTATTATTTATTAAAATTTCTAATTTTGAATACAAATCATTCTCTATATTATGATTGAATTTTAAACCTGTTATATTTTCTAACATACAATCATTTAAGCCATAAATATCTGAAGTAATGACTGGTAATTCAATAGATGAAGCTTCAATAACACTCATGCCAAAGCCTTCTCTGTAGCTTGGAAGGCAAAATATATCACTATTAGATAAAAAATATTCTGGATTGTTTACCCTTTTGTTTATTAATAATATTTTTTCATTTCCTTTAATAAAATCCAAAATAATTTGATTTTCAAGATTTCCAATTAATAATAATGAAATATTATGGTACTTTGTTTGCAACTCTATAAAACTTTTAATTAAAACTTCCAAACCCTTATCTAAATTAAGTCTTCCTAAATAAATTATTTTAGTGTCTTTAATATTTAAATTAAATTTAATATGAAAATTATTTTGTTTAGTTTTTCTTTTGCTAAAGAGATTGATATCAACACCACATATTGATCCATTGTTAATCAGGGTAAAGTATTTTTGACTAAAACCATGTTGAACCAAAAAATCTATTTGTGATTTACTATCAACAAAGTTGTAATTTGAATTTGAAAAAGTAAATTTATCAATTAATTTGTAAAAGATTTTTGAAATTCTACCCTTTGTAGCCCAAACTTGTCCTGTTACATAGTTTAGAGAATTAAATTTATAAGCAAAAATAAATCTAATAAGAGATACCAAAAATGAAGCTTTGGGAGATAAAGAAATTAACAAATCTTTTTTATTTCTTTTCAAAATAATTAATAATTTTATTAATATTAAAATATCAAATAAAAGGTTTGGTTTTCTATGAATATTTATTTGTCTTAAAATTATATTATTATTAAATTTAATATTTCTTGGGTCATGAGAAATATTATTACATAACAATAAAATATTATTTCTAATTGAAAGCTTATTGATCATCTTTCCTAAAAAAATATCAATGGACTGAAATTCCGTAGAAATAATAATTATATTCTTAATTTTTTTTTCCATATTAAATAGTTAAAAAGGGTATTAGATTTATCATATAAGATAAATTATAAATTCAATAAAATTATTAATATTTATCACTTTGAGTAAAATAAATTTAATAAATTAAATAATTTATACTTGTATTTATTATTTAAAAATATGCTTAAAAAAAAAGGTATTTTTTCACTAATGTTTAAAAATATAATTTTTTTGTAGTTATTATTAGTCAGAATAAAGATATCTTCTAAAGGAGTCTTTTTGACCAGATTGAATTCAATCTTTTTTTTAAATAAATTATGGTCAATAAAATTCTTGATTATTTGATTATTAGTTACATATAAAATATTTTTTTTATTAGATAGAACAAATTGATATTTTTTTGTATTAAAAAAATTTAATCTACTAATCATGTGATTATTTAAAAAATTTCCAATTCTAATTATTTTAAGTTTTGATAAATTATTCCTAAAATTTTTTTTCAAAAAATTTTCAAAGTTTATCTTACTTAGAATGTAGTTTGTTTTATGTTTTAAAAAAATTGAGTATGAACTCACCTCTAACCAAATTATATTTTTATAATTTTTTCTATTTATATAAAATATAATTTTTTCTGGGATATCAGTATCATATTCATTTTTTTTATTGTTAATAAATAAACAATTTATAATTAAATCAAATTTTTGATTTGATATTATTTTAAAAAGCTTATTTAAATTTTTTTTTAAATTTATTTTTTTATGAAATTTACTCGAATATTTTATATTTCTATTTGAAGTTGTTACAATTTCATTTTTATTATCTTTACGTAAATAATTATAAAGTTTATTACCAAGTTCTCCATTAGCCCCCAATATAAGTATTTTCATAATTATCTTTGGTAATGAGTAATTTTTTTTTTAAATAGGCCCAAAGTCATACCATGTATTTTTGCTATATCTATTACTATTGATGTTAATATTAATAAATCAAATCTATATTTTATAAATTTATAAACACTCAAAGATTTAGATTTATAAAATACAATTATGAAATTTCTAAAAAATAAGTAAACAGGAATTAAATATATTATGAATGATGGTTTTAAATACATTAAAATTAGAAAAAATAAAAAAAATGATAAATCTTTGTTTAAGGGTCCATAAATTTTTATAGTAGGTAAGCTGTAATAATAAACTTTTTTATAAAGGTTTTTTATATTTTTTGCATATTCTATGTTCATATACTTAATAGAAATATTATTATTAATCTTAGCATTTCTATTTTTTATATTTTTTTTAATCCATTTTTGATCGTAAAGAGCATTATATTCCTCAAAAGAATTACCATTAATATCAAAAAAATTTCTTTTAATTATAGATGATGGAATGCATGGTCTTGGTTTGTTATAACCATATGTGTGTATGATAGAAATCTTATCTATTAAATTTTTACCTTGTAAAGTTACTTGCCCAAGTATTATTGGATAATTAGAATTTTCAATAAAATTTAATTGTTTAGAAAGCCAATTATTTTCAAAATACATATCACAATCCATAAAAGCTATATATTTGGATGTACTTTTTTTTACTCCAAAGTTTTTAGCTGCTGATGGAGTTTTGATTTGAGTATCGTAATTTAAAATTTTAATAATTCCATTGTAGTCTGTAATTAGAGCATCTACTAGTTTATATGATTCATCATTAGAATTAGAATTTACAAATATAATTTCTTTAGGTTTGCATGATTGATTAATTAATAATTCAAATGTTATCGGTAATATTTTAGATTCGTTAAAATATGGAATTATTATTGAGATGTCAGTCATTGGGATTAATATTCAAAAAATCAAATTTTCCAACTACCTTATTTAATAAGATTTTTACAGTATCATACCTATAAACACAAATTCTTGGAAAAAGGTATAAATTGTCAATAATATCAAAGGTTTTTAGTTCACTGTTAAATGTTTTTTTAAAACCAAGGTCTTTGCAATATTTGATAGTTTTAATATCATATTTCCCATTTGGAAAAGATATAAAATAAATTTTTAAATCAAATAGATTTTCTAGGTGCTTTTTTGGGTATGCTATCTCATCGTACAATATTTTTGAATCTACATTTTTTAGTGACACATGAGAGTTACCGTGACATCCTAATTCAACCAATCCTGACTCTAACATTTCTTTAAGATGATAAAATGTCAAATAACCATTTTTATTTAGGTTATTGAGAGTCATAAAAATAGTTATATTTATTTTATATTTTTTAATAAAAGGGAAAACTAAATAATAAAGATCATCATAACCGTCGTCAAAAGTCACTGAAAAACTATTCTCTTTTTTATCTATATAATTCAAATTAACAATATTGAAGCGATTTTTCAAAAATAATATTTGATTAGTAAAACTCTTAAAAGAGATTGCAAAAATATCATTATAGATTTTTGAAATTAATATTTTATGATACATAAGAATAAAGTTATTTGATTTTTTTTTTCTAAAAAAAGATAAACAAAAAGCTATGTAATATTTAATTAAAAATATCATTTATTCAATGTTGATATACATAAAAGACGTTTCCATAAATTTAATGTATTATGACTTTCATGAATAATTTTATTTGGTAAAGAAGGCCATGTAAAACACGTACCGTTTTTGTTTTTTACAAATTCAATTATATCATTTTTCATTTTATTATCCTCAATTAAGTAAGGGACACACCATGGATTAACATTTTCTTGAATTTCAAAGAGTGGTTTATATTCAAAATTTTTATAAATCTCTTTTACCCAAAATTTATAATTTTTAGATTTTATATCTTTTAAGAATTTAATGTTATATTTTTTAAAAATAATTTCAGAAAATATATCAATTTTTGAGTAAGAAAAATAATTGTCTTTATATAAATATGGGTCATTAAAAATTAATTTTTTTGACTTAAAATTAATTAGTATTCTTGTAAATTTAGGTAAATAATGATTTAAATAATAAGAAATAATTTTAAAGAATTTAGTTTTTTCTCTTTTTAAATCACTATCATAAATTACTTTACTTAAATTTGAATTAGATTTTATATTTAAAATCCCACCACTTTGTAAACGAATATGTTTAGTTAAAGAAGTAAAACCAAAATCCCCAAAAGTACCGAGGCTCGAATTATTTAATGAACTTCCTAAACCATGTGAGTTATCCTCAAAGTATAATATACCATGCCTATTACAAATATCTAAAAATTCATTAATAAAATATGGAAAACCAAAATAATTTGTCCCAATTATTCCAAAAAAATAATTTGATTGAATTTGCTTGTCAATTTTATGAAAATCAATTTTAAAATTTTCTGATAATTCATAATATTCAAATTTAATATTTGCTTTAGATATAATATCAGTAACTGTATGGCAGGTAAAACTAGGTACTAATATTTTTTTTTTATGAAATTCATTGTAATGTAATTTGAGTACATGATAGAGTGCTGTTCTCGTTGAGTTTAATAAAATCATCTATTTAAGTAATTTTTAAATTTAATTAATAACCTAAAAAAATTGTTTAAAAAAGAATAGTTTGAATAGACTTTCTCATTTGATATCTCAATAAGATTTGAACCCATTCCTTTTTTAAAATTATAAACTGATATGTTATTTATCAAATCTACTCCTGAAAGATTATAATTTTTTATATTATTCTTTATACAAAATTTCATAATTTCATAAGTTACTGCATAACTTGCGTATGTTTTTCTACCTTCTAAATTAGTAGCAGATAGTAAGTCCCAACATTTATTATCAAAATAAATAATTGCTCTGATAGAACAAATTTTATTATTTAATATTGCGATAGACATAAATATATTATCTTTAAAATTCTTAAAAATATTAATCAAGACATCCTTGTCATAATAGTTCCTAATTTTTTTTATTTCAGATAATTGATGAAATAACATAACAATTTCCTTATCAAATATTACTTTATTTTTAATAGTAAAAGAGTGTCTCTTAGATCTTTTGGCATTCCTTCTCCAATATTTGGATAAAGAATTAGAAAGATCTAATTCATTATTTATTTGATCAAAATTTTTAGATAAATTAAATCTTTTCCTCTTTGATAAATCACGAAAACCTAAATTATAAAATAGTTCGTTATACTTGATTATTTGCTGGTCAATTTTAATCAAAAAAAATTTGTATTTTTTTTTAAAAAAAAGAATTAATGAATTTATTATACTTTTGTTAACTAATCCCTCTATTCCACCATCTATATTTATAATAACTAAGTTATATATTTTATAATATTTAATAAGAGCACAAGATAATATTTTCTGATCGATTTTATAAATTAATTTAATATTTTTAATCTTTTTATGGCTATAAGAGTACCCGGTATTGAGATTTTTATAAGAATTAAGTTTTATTTTAGATAATATTTCTTTCCATTTCTCCTCAGATACATTGACATCACTCCAACTCATTATAGTTAATCCTTTTTTTATATATTTCTATTAATATCTTTTTGAAAATTTTAATTTTTAAAATATATAGAATAAGAAAATATTTTAAACTTAGGTTAAAATTGCCATGGAATATCTTGATTGCTTTTTCATAATTATTTTCACAAATACATAAAAGACACTCATCTAAATTAAATTTTTTTAAAATTTTATTAGTTAATTTTTTATCAACTAATTCTTTATTCTTTTTTAGCCATATTCTTTTTTCATTTATAAATTGTATGAATTTACCTTTTGAACTATTGTTAGAGTGCATTCTCCATTTTGATAAAATTAACGGTTTATATACGACTTTAAATTTTGAAGAAAGCCTAAGAACTAAATCAAAATCTGAAATTAATTCAAAATCAGGATCAAAAAAATAAGAAAGTTCATTTATACTATCTCTTCTAATAAGCAAACTCTCAAGTGAAATATTATAATTAGATAAAAGTTTGTTAAATATTTTTCCAGAAGGTTGATTTTTTGAGTATAAAACTTTTTCATGATTGTCATCAAAAAAAATAGTATTACTATAAGCAATAGCTATATCTTTTTTTAATAGAGGTATTTGGACTTCTAATTTTTTATTATACCAAATATCATCTGAGTCTAATATTCCCAAATACTCCCCATCTAAATATTTTTGAGCATCAAATCTAGCCTTACCCAAGTGGGTATGATTATCAGCTAGAATATATTTAATTCTTTTATCTTTAAATGATTTAACTATTTTTTGGGTTAGGTCACTTGAACAATTATCATAAATTACTAATTCCAATTTTTTATAACTTTGATTTAAAACACTATTTATTGACTCCTTAATAAATTTATCCGAATTATAAGTATTCATTAAAATACTTACTTTGGATTTAACTATTTCAACCAAGATAGTTTTTTTTGTTTAAATAAATTATCAAATAAATCTTTGTCTCTTTTTGTATCCATACACTGCCAAAAAAATCTATGTTTGAAAGCATACAATAATCCTTTTTTTGACAATCTTTCCATTGGCTCTCTCTCTAAAAAGGTGGTGTCATCTTTTATATACTGATTGATTTTTTTATTTACTACAAAAAATCCACCATTTATCCAACCTAAATCTATTTGTGATTTTTCTCTAAAAGATTCTACCCGATATTTGCTTAATTTCACATAACCAAATCTTGCGGGGGGATGGACTGCTGTAAGAGTCATCAAGGCTTTATTTCTATAATGAAAACTTAATAATTTTTTTATATTAACATTAGCTAATCCATCTCCATATGTAAGAAAAAAATTTTCATCTTTAAAAAACTTTAAAAGTCTTTTTACTCTTCCACCAGTCATTGTTTTAATACCTGTGTTTACAAGGTTTATTTTGATTAGCTTTTTATTAATAATAATATTCGCTATACTTAGATTTCGGTTATGTTTATGAAAATTTGAAGAGTTCTTTTTAAAATAATCAATAATTACATCTTTTTTATAGCCAAGGCCTATGTATACATTTGATACTCCAAATTTTACATAATAATTGATAATATGTGAAATAATTGGTTTACCTCCAATAATGACCATTGGTTTTGGTATTGTTCCAGTATATTCAGAGAGTCTAGTTCCTAGGCCACCTGCTAATATTAAAAGAGGTAACATATTTTAAAATTTAACGTCAAACATCTTAGGATTAAATAAACGGATTAAAGAATTTTGAAAAACCCATCTAAATAATAATAAAGTTAAAAATACACGTTTTAAGATACTAAATTGATTCATTTCTTTACAAGTTTTAAAGAAAAAATTTTTATAACTTAATTTTTTATTAATTATTGAATAAGATTTTCTATAAGAGTCTACCTGCCATTGAAAGTTAAATTTATTTGAAATCATTATTTTTCCTCTGATTGAAATAAGCATCGTTAAATGAATATCGAAGAAATCAATATTTTTAAAAGATTTTAAGTCAAAATATTTTAAATTAAAAATACCGTATATGATATGGGGCACTGGGTCTAAAATTCTTGTTGTAAGCCTAATAAATTTAGAATTAGAGACACTAGGGGTTATATAAACAGGAATATTTTTTTTAGAATTTTTATCTGATATATAGAAATTAGAAAAAGCAATTGCTACATTATCAAGATTTATTAATTCAAAACAGTCTGTAATAAAGTTTTTATCCCAGATATCATCTACAGATGCAAAAATAAAGTAATTTGATAGAGATTTACTCATCAGAAATTTAAAGTTTTCAACAACACCTATATTTTTTTTTTGTCTAAAATATGAAATGTTTTTATTTCTAGCTAAAATCTTTTTACATTTAAATTCGGTATCATCTTGCGAGCAATTATCAGATATAATTATATGATAATTAACTTTGGTAACTTTTTTTATATTACTTATTCTTTTTTCAATAAATCTACTTCCATTAAAGATGGGTATTGCTATTGTTAAAAAATTATTTTTTTTTGAGAAAGCCATTTTTTGCCATAGAAACCATTAATTTATGGTCAATTTTTTGATTAACTTCGAAATTTTTATTACTTTTTAGAAACTCTTTTATTGCTGTCATCGGGTTATTTAATTTATTCCAATCTCTATTTGGGTAATAATTATTAGGCATTTCATTAATTACTGTATCAAAAACAATACAGTAACTATTTTTTGAAACTAGCTGGCTGTAAAAGTTCAATTCATTTAGAACATGTTCATGAGTATGGTTTGAGTCAAGAATTACAAGAATCTTCTTATAATTTTTTGAAATTTTTTTAATTTTATTAAAAATTTTGGTATCAGTACTTGAGCCATTTATAAAACTTATATATTTTTTCATGAAGTGTTTATCTAAAATAGCTTTATTATGTTTTCTTAAATCAATATCTATCCCAATTACTTTTCTTTTTTCTTTTTTTTCCATATTCAACATTGCAAGCATTGAGGCACTAAATACTAAAGATCCGCCATGAGCAATTCCCGTTTCAATTATTAAATTGGGCTTAACTTCCCAGATTATTTCTTGTAATTGTTGAATATCCTGGGGGATTTGAATAATAGGCACTCCTAACCAAGAGAAATTATATGTATACTTTGGCTTGATAGACTCTAAGAGAAATTTTTTTGAAGCATTATTAAAACTGAGATTTAAATTGTTTTTATTAATTCTTGATATTTTTGCTTTATCAAACTTTTTAATTTGATTTACCATTAGTATTTAAAATTCTATTTAATTTATCTTTTGATCCCCAATATGACATAGATTCATATTTTGTATATGGATAAAAACCCACTTGTAATTTTACATTATATTTAATTGACCAAGAATTTACTAAGTGTATTAGTTTTTGAGGACGCCCAGAACAAATATTTATAATACCTAAACTTTTATTACTTGTTATAACAATATTTATATAATTAATTAATTTATTTATATGTATAAAATCAAATTTTTGATTACCTTCACTCATTTTGAATGTTTTATTTTCATTTTTAGCTTTGATAAATTGTGACCATATCCCTCTATCTCTAGTATCACCATAAATATAAAAAACTCTCATCCAATTAAATTTATATTTGAATTCATATTTTAGTTTTTTTAGTTCATTTAAATATTTTAATTTAGATATTCCATAATTTGTAATAGGATGACAACTAGAACTTTCACTAATTTTCCCATTCACAATTCCATATTCTAAACAAGTCCCTAAAACATTAATTGATGATATAGTTGAGTAATTTAATAATGATTTTGTAAAAAATATTAATTTTTTTGAAAATTTTATATGTTCTCTTGAATTATAATCATTTAACTTACACCAAGATAATACAATCAAGTTATCTATTTTTTTTGGAAAATTAATTAAATCTTTTTTTTTAAAATTATTAATATCAAGATAAATATTTTTAATTTCTTTATTGAATTTTATATTATTGAAGAAAGTTGTATAGATTATAAATTCTTTTTTTTTTATAATTTTTTTTATTAAAAGCGAGCCTATAAAACTATTACCACCAATTATTAAAAGTGTTTTTTTCAAGAGAATATTTTTAATTTTGGAATTGAAATTATAAATTTTTTTTTAAAATTATAACTCTTTTTTAGGTCTTTCATAATTTCATTCTTAATATTCCAAGCTAAAATTAGAATATAATCAGGTTTGTCAGTTTTTAAAATATTTGGACCTATAATTTTTATCAAACCACCAGGTGATATTTTATTTATTTTATATTTATTTTTATCAATGATAAAATCAACAACTTTATTATTAATCTTCATATAATTTAAAAATGTATTACCTTTAGCTGCTGCCCCATAAGCATAAATTGATTTTTTATTACGCTTTAAATTAAAAATAAACTTACGAAATAAAATCTTTAAATTTTTTACATTTTCACTAAAACTTTTATAAAATTTAAAATTGTTTACGCCTAAATTTTTTTCTTTAGATTTTATAATATAAGTATTTGATGATATTTTTTTTTTAGTATTTTTTTTACAAAGAAAAACTCTCAAACTTCCTCCATGTGTTTTAATTTTTTTTACATCAAATATTTTTAGATTGTGTTTTGATATTAAATTTTCAAAACTAATAAGTGAGTAATAGGAAAAATGTTCATGATAAATTGTGTCAAATTGAACTTTTTGTATTATGTTTACCAAATATTGAAATTCTACAGAAATTATAGTTTCATTATTTGCAAGATTTGAAATACCTTTTACAAAATCATTGATATTATCAACGTGTGCTAATACATTATTAGCAACTATAAGTTTAAAATTTCCATATTTTTTCTTTAAAATTTTTGAGTGAGCATATCCAAAAAACTGGATATTTGTTTTTATACCTTTTTTTTTTGCTATTTTTGCGGTAGAAGGTGTTGGCTCTATTCCCAAAACATCAAATTTTCTTTTTTTAAAATAATTTAAAAGTGTTCCATCATTTGAAGCAATTTCAATTATTTTATCATTATTTTTTAATTTAAAATTTTTTACACAATATTCTGTGAAATTATTACAATGCTCCTGCCATGTTTTTGAAACTCCACTTAAATATGCATAGTCTTTTAAAAAAAGTTTATTGCCTTTAATGAAATCTTTTATTTGAACAAGCCAACAATTTTTACAAACATATGTTTTGAGGGGAATTTTTTTTTTATTAATATTTTTGGTATCATTTAAATAAAAATTAGATGGTATGTGATTTCCTAAATTTAAAATAAGCTTAGTATTACTACTAGCACACAATCTACATTTCATTTTAAAGCCCTCTATGTATTTTTTTATCTATGTAGCTGTAAGATAAGTCTTTTTTAGAAATATTTTTGGCTTTATATGGCCATTTAATTTTAAATAAAGGATCTTTATAATGGAACCCCTTAGAATATTGTGGAAAATAATCATTAGTATGTAAATATAAAATTTTACAGTTGGCTACTAGTGTTTGATAACCATGAGCACAATTTTCAGGTATTAATAAGATTTGTGGTTTTTTTGAATTTAAATAAAAATTTTGATATTTTAAATATGATTTAGAGTTTTTTCTAAGATCAACAACTACATCAAAGATTTCTCCATCTAAACATTTAACTAATTTATACTCTGCATAAGGGCTTTGATAATGTAAACCCCTAATAGAATGTTTTTTTTTTGTAGAAGAATAATTAACTTGTTTCATTCTTTTTTTATTTAAATACTTTGATAA
>MDTG01212892.1_pt1 | contig 11242 bp, 8 predicted proteins | sample 811421 | NCBI WGS metagenome assembly MDTG01 (sample SAMN05326645, study PRJNA326480) | marine metagenome | isolation source: seawater | place: Pacific Ocean: South East | collected 2011
CGGGGCGAATATCACTTGCGGCATTCGGGGGCAGGCCGTTCGTTTTCAGTCCCCCAGCTCTCCAGCCATTGATCGACCTCTTCAGCGGTCGCGTGCAGCCCGGTTTCCCGGAATTCTTCCCATGCCTTGAGGGTTTCCTGCCGCAGCGCCTCGCGCTTTTCTTCGCGCTCGACATACTGCGCAATGGCTTCGCGCATGATCCAGTGCGATGTACGTTTCCGGGCCTCGGCGAGATGCCGGACCCGCCCCTTCATGTCGTCATCCAGCTTGATGGACGTTGCCGATACCATGCGACCCTCCGAGCAAAAGGTAATACCTTGCACTACTATATGGCGTTTGCATCTGACTTGTCCATTGGCCTGCAACAGCGCGGCCAGAGCCTACGTCGTCAGGCAGGCCCGGATCGCGAGGGTAGGGGAACCGGGCGGACCCTATCGATGGCGCGGATGTCCCTCCCGACGGCGTCGCAATGTGCCAAGACTGGATCGCTCGAATTCCGGCCTATTTCTTACGGCTGGGGCAGCCTTCGTAGACTCGCTTGACGTCACGGGCGACATCCCCCCAGGTGCGCAGGCTGGCGGCGGCCGCCGCGATGCGCGCCCGAAGGTCTTCGACAAACTGGCGGTCGTTTTGCAGGCGCGCGATGATCTCGGCAAGCTCTCCGGGCTTGTTGGGGTCGAAATAGAGACCAAGCTCCCCACAGACCTCGTAGAGCACGGGCGCCGTTGAACAGATCGCCGGCGTTCCGTTCCACAAAGCTTCTCCTGCCGGCAATCCCCATCCCTCGATACGGCTTGGCAGGACCAGCGCCATGGCATTCCGGTAGAGCTGGTTGAGCTTGGTCTGGTTCGGGCTGGGCACCATATCGATGAAGGCGCGGATACGGTCGTAGCGATCCTTTTTCAGATAGTCCCGGACATGCTTGCGGGGCGCGCCCGCGAGGACAAGCCGCGGCAGGGGCGCGCCGGAGTCTTCCAGCAGGCACATCGCTTCGAAGACAGCTTCCAGGTTCTTGCGGCCGATCGTGGCCCCCACTGTCAGAAGATATGGCGTGTCCGGAATGTCGTCGGCCGCAGGTTCCGTGCCGTCACGGGATTCATGGCACAAGGGCACGGTAACGACCTCCGGCAAAGGCGGCAGAATGCCATCGCGGGAGAAACTCTCGATGTCGGCTTTCGTGAACCGGGAGATCGCGATGATCCTGGATGCGCGGCTGATCACGCGACGATTGTCGCCGATGAAGTTCAAGGGAAACGGCTTGGGGTTCTGCGGCGAGAAATCATGCAGCGGGAACATGTCGTGCAGCAGCGGAATGAACTCGTAGGACACACCGGCATTATCGAGCGCATTCAGAGCCGCGACCATGTGTTTCGGACGCCCCGTTGAAACCAGCGTCTTGCCGTTCATGTCCAGCTCTTCGAGCGACAGCTTCGCGCGTCGCCACCGGGACCGGTTGATCCCGCGAATGAGCATTTGCGCGAGCGGCAGCAGGGCGTCGCGGACCCGGTTCCTGGAATAGAACGTCTTGCGCAGGTGATGTATCTGCCTGACGCCTTTCGGGATGTTGAGCTCGACCCGGCCGCTTTCGGCGTCGATGCTCGGATGGACCTCGTAGAAGGTGTCATGGGCGTGCGAGAAGATCGCGAAGCGCAGGTCCGGGTCGGCCAGGTGAAGCTCGCGGCCGATTTCCTCGACGACGCGAACGATGCCGTAATAAGGGTATTTCCCCGTGGAGGCCACGAACACTTCCGTCAGGTCATAGACGACATTGGCCATGGGGAATTTTCTGATCCTTCGTGTCCTCCATCATCTGATACGGGATAGGAAGAAGGAGTTACAACCAATCGGGTGAGGGTCGCGTCTTATCGGCTTAAATTCTCCTGCCCAGATGACGGTCGAGGCTCGCCACCGGGTCGCTCGACGGCTTTCGCGGGGTTACCCGCTCCAGCACCCTTTCCGATTTCGGGGCGGGCCGCCGGGTCAGGTAATCACTCAGCGCCGTCATGAAACAGGTGACATCCTCGTCGGACCATTCATGGGGATCGAACCTGGACAGCGAGAGGTGCGGAACCAGCTTGAGGCCGCGCAACGCCTGATCCTGGGTCACCGCGGCCGTCATCGACCAGTCCGGGAACCAGCGATCCTCCAGCTTGCGCACGGTCAGAAGCTTGATTTCGGCATGACGGGGATCGCGCGATATGCGCCCGAACACGCGACGGATCTCTTCCTCACCGCCTTCGAGCCATTGCAGGAAGGTGGTGTTGTCGTAGATCAATGCGCCCGTGAGCGCATCGCGGTCATTGTTCCGCTGCGAGACCCGCAGGATCTCGTCAACCTGGTCGAACGAGAAACCCGTCGGCTTGGAGCAATACGCAATACCCACCAGATCCTGCATTTTTCGCCTTCCTGCCAGGTGATTTGAAAATCATGAGATGCCCCGCCCTGTTCCTCGAACGCGGGTTTCACTCATTCTCTTCATATACGAGATCGGGTCACGGATCGCATGACAATCCCGCCCGGTCAAGCGAGACAAACCTCATCCCAGAAGACATGCCGCCGGGGCGTCCCTCCCCCCGTGACCGGCAACCGGTGCGCCGTTACTTGCACAGGTGCGCGGCCTTATCCGCCGACAGCCGGTATGCAAAGCTTCCAGCAGCAGAGCTGGCGGAGACGATTCCGATGACATCGCGTGAGCCCGTCAGCGTCACCGGCGCGCCGGATGTTCCCGGGGGTAGGGGGCAATCGAGCCGCATCAGGGTCTCCCCTGACATGGATTGAACCGAACAGGCGGTTTTCTGCAGCGCATGCGCCCTCGGCGCGCCGTATCCCTGCACCTCCACCCGTGTGCCCGGCGTCGGGGGCGCGTCGGTCAGGCGAAATCCGTCAGGATCGCCTTCGAAGCCGCACAGGGCGGCGATGTCGCGCCCCTTCATGATCCGGTAGGACGTGGCCGGTGTCCGGATATGTTGCTCTAGCCGACCGGTCTCGTATCCCAGCAGGATATGAACGGTATCGGTCCGTACTTTCGGCAGGCAATGCGCGGCCGTGACCACCTGTCCATCCCGCGTGGCGAACCCCGTGCAATACCCTCTCGTCTTGAAACCGGCATGATTGAGCCGGGCGATCCGGGGGTCGGGGGGGATGCGGGTCTCGCCCCACGCCCCAGGCCCGCCAACAAGGATCAGGGCCATGCAGACAAGGACCAAGCGGCGCACCGCTGGTGGCGCGAGACGGGCTGTATTCAGGAAACGGATCGCTTTATTCCCTGGGCAATCTGTCATATGGCTCCCCCTTGTCAAAGGACACGCGAGCTTGAACGGGATCTGTGCGGGTTTGGCGGCGTAGCGGGCCTTCCGGTCCTTGATACAGGAACAAGATGGCATGGTTTTCAGCAGATTCCGCAAGGCCAAACCTCTCTTTTCCGAAAAGGACCGCGAGAACCTGCGCTGGTTCTGGGACAACTACCTGAAGAGCAAGTCCCCGTGGCTCCTGGTGGTGCTGGGTACAATCCTGGTCCAGGGCGTGGCCTACCAGCAATTCCTGGCCCTGACAGAGACCGGCCTGCGGGTGATTTTCGAAAGCGGCAGCGCCTGGGAGCTTGCCCGCGTTTGCGCCATCGTGTTCCTTCTGTTCGCCGTGCGCGGGGTGATGTCCTATCTCAGCCCGCGGCTGTCGGTCTGGCTGGCCAGCAACGCGGTGCTGGAGATGCGTGACGACATGATCGACCACCTCATGCGCCTGGACCTGGCGTTCTTCGAGCGGACAAAATCGGGGCATATCATTCTGCGGCTGGTAAACCAGGCGCAGGAGCTGAGCACCTTTGTCGGCCAGGCAACGGTCAACGCGATCCGGGATGCGGTGACGGTCCTGATCGTCTCGGGGTATCTCATCTATCTCGCACCACAACTGTTCCTGGCGGCGGTCATGGTCATCCCGGTCATCATCATGATGATGATCCTGGTCTCGGAACGCATCAAGCATATCCAGGCAAACGCAGAAGCCGCCTTGGGAAATTACATGACCGGCATCGAGGAAATGGCCGGCGGGATGCGCACGGTAAAGATCGCCAGCCAGGAACCGAGCGAGAAATCCCGCATGCAGAAGGCGGCCCGGGATATCCGCAGCCTTTCGATCCGGCTGCAGGCGGCGCAGGCCCTGGTTCTGCCTTCGATCGATTTTTCGTCGGCGTTCGTCTACGTGCTCGTGATCGGGGGCGGGGGGTACATGGCGCTGCACGCCGAGTATGCCCTCGACAGCGCCGGCGTCATCACCTTCCTGCTTGGCCTCGTGCTGCTTTTCGATCCGGCCAGGATGGTTGCGCAGTTTTTCGCGCGGCTTCAGGCAAGCCTGATCCTGCTCGACGGCGTGCGCTCTCTTTTCCGGGAAACGCCGACGATCACGGATGCCCCCGATGCCGTCGAAGAGTTTGATCGGGAAGGTGATATCGTCTTGCGGGACATCACTTTCGGCTATTCGCCAAGAGCGCCGCTTTTCAAGAATCTCAACATGACGTTCCAGGGGGGCAAGACAACGGCCATCGTCGGGGCGACGGGTTCCGGCAAGACCACGATCCTCAGCCTGATCGCGCGTCTCTACAACGTCAAGGGCGGAGAGATTTCCATCGGGGGACAACCGATCGACAAGCTCAAGATCCATGCCCTGAGAAATGCGTTCTCGGTCGTGGCGCAGGATATCGTCATCTTCAACAATTCGATCTGGGAAAACATCCGATACGTCAGGCCCGATGCCAGCGAAGAAGAAATCTGGGCCGCCGCGGAAAATGCGGCGATCGCGGACCTGATCCGGGACCGGGGGGATGCGCCGGTCGGCCCCAAGGGGGCCCAGCTTTCCGGGGGGCAAAAGCAGAGAATTGCCATTGCCAGGGCGTTTCTACGCTCGGCACCGATCCTTCTGCTCGACGAGGCGACCTCGGCTCTTGATCAGCGCACGGAGCAACGTATTCGCGAGACGCTGTCCAGGCTCACGCATGAAAAAACGACGGTCGTGGTGACGCACCGCTTGTCCTCGGTCACGGAAGCTGACTGGATTTACGTGATGGAAGGCGGCCAGGTGGTTGAAGAAGGCACGCACAAGGAACTCATCGCCGCAGGCGGGCTTTACGCCTCCATGTACGAGGCGCAAAAGCGCGGATACGATTAACCTCCTGGCCAATGAGCCGAGCAGCACGATGATATACCAGCATGACAGTTGTTTCCTACGCCCAGAACTTTGAAGACATCATGCTCCTGAGGGCGTTGGATGATGTCTCCGAGGGCTTCTATATAGACGTCGGAGCCTGCTCCCCGGATGCCGACAGTGTCACCCGGCTGTTCTACGACAGGGGCTGGCGGGGGATAAACGTAGAGCCGCATCCGGGGCACCTTCAACAGCTTGAAAGCAAGCGTCCGGATGACACGAACCTGGGCGTCGTCGTGGCCGGGAAAAGCGGAACCGCCCTCTTCCACCAGGTGGGCGATACCGGGTTGTCCTCCACGAACCCGGAGATTGCCAGAACCCACGAAGCAACCGGTCTGCCTGTCACCGAGTTAGAGGTTCCAGCGACAACGCTCCGTGACTTGTGGACCGCGCATGTCCCCGAAGGGCAGGCTGTTCATTTTCTCAAGATCGATGTGGAGGGGGCAGAGGCCGATGTCCTCGCCGGGGGTGACTGGGAAGCCCACAGACCGTGGATTCTCGTCATCGAGGCGACCGCCCCCAACAGTCAGACCCCAAATCATGCCGAATGGGAAAATGTCCTGTTGGAGCACGACTACAGCGTTGTCTACCGGGACGGGCTGAACCGGTTCTACCTCGCGAACGAGCATCGGGAGCGGGCAGGGGCGTTTTCGGCGCCGCCCAATGTTTTTGACGATTTCACCCTGTATTCGCAGGTTCTCATCGAGCAGCAGGCGCGCGCGCTCGTCACCGAGGCACGCGGCCTGCGCGAGACACTGGAGCAGCAGAAGCAGGAGATCGCGAAACTTCGGGGTGAGCTTGCCAGGGAAAAGAACAAGCGGGCCGATCTCGAAAGGGAGGCCCGGCACCTCACGCGGCCTCTTTGGCGGCGCATCCTGTTTCACACGGGCGGAAAGCCCCGGCGGCTCTTGTGGCGAGCGCTGTTTCACAAGAACGGGAAGCCAAGAGGCGTGTTCCGTGACCTGGTTCTCCAGAAGGATGGAAAGCCAAGGGATGTCTTCTCTCAATGGATGACGAGCCCGGAGTACCAGGCGCTCCCGCGGGCCATCAGGCTGATCCATCAATCGGACGACGGCCCGCCCTATGAGCAGATGTCGGTAAGGTCCCGGTATTTTTTCGATCGTTTGAGTGCGGGACAGGACCAATAGATGCGTATCGTTATCGACTTCCAGGGCGTCTCGGAGACGTGGCGCGACACGCCCGCTGAACGCCGGCAGATGGACTTGCTCCGTGGTATCGCACAGGGCGGCACGGGGCATGACATCGTCGTGGCCCTTGCCGCTTCTGACAAGCAGCTTGTCAGGGATGTGCGGGCGCTTCTTGGTGACGTTCTCCCGCGGAGCGCGCTTCGCACCTGGAGTGCGCCTGGCCCGGGTGCACCCGGGAGCGCCGACACCCTGGCGTGCCGTGAAAGAGCAGAGCTCATCCGCGAAGCGTTTCTGTCCTCCCTCGCGCCCGATCTCGTTTTGGTTAACGGCTTTCATGCAGGTCACGACGACCGCAGCGTCGCGAGCATTTCAAAACTGGTATCCCTGTCGACGGCCGTCATGGTTTATGCGGCTGAAGAGGACACATCTTCGGGCCCCAAGGCCGGAATGCTGGAGCAGGTTCGAAACAGGCTGCGCACCGTATTCCAGGATCCCAGGGCGCTCTGGAGAGGAACGCCGGAACCGGGCCGGTCTCGCGGGCCCGGATCTTGCCCGGGCTTCACGGACGAAAAGCGGGAATGCCTCGAAAAGGCCGACCAGGTCTTCCTGATCGGCAATGATCCAGACCCGGGGCGTCTTCTGTCCGAGACTGGCGACGGCTTGAGGGTCACGACGTTCAACCTGGCCGATACCAGCCTTGAGCAAATCGCACAGGACCTGCTGGAGAAAAGTGAAGAGCTCGGGCGCCAAGACGCCCGGCCTGGCGCGGAACCTGTCGCGCACCGCGAGAAGCTGGCCTATGTTTCACCCTTGCCGCCGGCAATGTCCGGCATCGCGGAATACAGCGCACAGCTCGTCCCGGAACTCGCCCGGCACTACGAGATCACCCTGGTTTCCAATCAGGAGCATATCGACCTCCCGGACCTAGACCCATCCATAGAGATCCGGGGCGTCGACTGGTTTCACCGCAACAGCGGGAATTTCGATCACGTGCTCTACCATTTCGGAAATTCCCCGATGCACGGGTACATGTTCGATCTTTTGCGCAGCATACCCGGCGTCGTCGCGCTGCATGATTTCTTTCTGCTCGATGGCCGGGCGCGGTATAATCCGAACCATCTCCGGGACGTTGTTCTCCAGGGATATGGCCTGCAACAGTTTGCCGCCGCCGCGCGCTCCGGCGCGGGCAGGCCGGACCCATCGAGCCTGCCGGGAAACCTGGACGTTCTTCAGAATGCGACAGGGGTCATCGTGCACAGCGACCAGCCCTTTCAGCTGGCGCAGGAGTGGTACGGGCCCGAGGCGACAAGAGGCTGGCACAAGGTGCCGCTTCTGAGACCGTCTGCGGATTACACACCTTCGGACAAGGTGGCGGCACGCAAGAAGCTCGGGTTCTCGGAAGACGACCTCGTCATCTGCAGTTTTGGCCACATCGTGCCATCCAAGCTTGGGCTTTCCATCCTTGAGGCCCTGCAAAACGCGCCCCTGGCCGAAGATCCCAAATGCACGCTCGTGTTTGTCGGCGATGCCGAGGAGAAATACGAGCATGAGCTGCGTCAGGCGGCGAGCGATCTTGGGGCAGCCCGCTTCAAGATAACAGGATGGGTGAGCTCGGACACGTACCGGGAGTATCTGCTTGCAGCAGATATCGCGGTTCAATTGCGCGGCAACAGCCGGGGAGAGACCTCCGCCTCCGTTCTCGACTGTCTGAACTTCGGTGTTCCAACCATCGTGAATGCTCATGGGAGCATGCGCGAGCTCGATCCCGAGTGTATCTGCCAGATTGCCGATCCGGTTGATCAGGCAGAGCTTGCAGAGGCGCTGAAAGACCTCGCATCCGATCCATCACGCCGCGACCGCCTCGGGGCGCGCGGCCGCCAGATGATCAGGGCACAGCATGGCCCGATGGTCTGCGCAGAGCTTTATCACAAGGCCATTCAAAGCGCGGAGAACGCCAACGGAAAGGCGGTGGCCCGCCTGCCCGACAGGCTGGCCGCACCCGGCCTGGAGAGGCGGGAGACCGCGTCACTGGCACAGTCCCTGGCGCAGAGCTTTCCGCCTCATCCCCGCCGTCCCAGCCTGTTTCTCGATGTGAGCGTGGTAGCGGACAACGATATTCATACGGGCATCCAGAGAGTGGTGCGGTCCGTTCTCCAGGCCCTGCTGTTGAGGCCGGATATTCCGTACCGGGTTGTCCCGGTGCGCTTTACCAATGATGGCGAGTATCTTGCAGCCTACGCTTATGCCCAGAAGCTCATGGATATTTCCCTGGGCGGGGTGCAGGACGAAATCATCGATGTCTATCGTGACGACCTGTTCGTCGTGCTCGACCTGGATTTCCGGTACAACACGCTCCGGCGCGAAGTGTTTGAAACCTTCCAGAACAGGGGCGCGCGTATCTGGCACGTTGTCTATGATTTGCTGCCCGTCAAGCTCCCTCAGTACTTTCCAAGCGGCGCGCCGGCCAACTTCTCGGACTGGCTGTCTCTGGTCGGCTCGTTCGATGGTGCCATCTGCATCTCGAAAGCCGTTGCAGACGATCTCAAGGGCTGGCTGAAAGAGCATTCGACGGATAACAGAAAGCTCCCGGATGTCGGCTGGTTCCATCTTGGCGCCGACATAGAGAACTCCCGTCCAACGACAGGCTTGCTGCCCGACGCGGACAGCCAGTTGGCCCAACTGGGACAGAGGCCGACCTTTCTGATGGTGGGAACCATCGAACCGAGGAAGGGCTACGCACAAACGCTGGATGCGTTCGAGATGCTATGGGCAGAGGGCATAGAGGCCAACCTGGCGATCGTCGGCAAGGAGGGGTGGGATGTGGACCCGCTGGTTCGGCGGCTCAGAGAGCATTCCGAGCGTGGGGCCCGGTTGTTCTGGTTCGACAATATCAGTGACGAGTACCTCGAGCGGATCTACCAGGCCAGCACCTGCCTTATTGCCGCAAGCGAAGGGGAGGGGTTTGGACTTCCACTCATCGAGGCCGCACAGCACAAGCTTCCGATCCTGGCGCGCGATCTTGCGGTGTTCCAGGAAGTTGCCGGCGATCATGCCGTGTACTTTACCGGTCTCGAGGCTGCAGACCTGGCCGATGCGGTCCGGGACTGGCTGACAGCATGGCAAAGTGACCAGGCAGTGGCGTCCGACCGGATGCCCTGGCTGACATGGGAAGAGAGCGCCGCGCAGCTCTTAGGGGTGATCACACCCAAGTAGGCGTCACCTGTCGCGAAGGAGAATATCGATGTCGAGCAAACATTCAGGCCTGCGCGGTATTCTCTCGGCGGTCACAAGGCGCCGCGCGTCCGGGCCGAACTCTGCCAATGAGAGAACGGCCCGGGATGTGCCGCCCATCGACCTGGCCCAAGCGCTTGGGCCACGCAATGACGCGCGGGCGACGCGTGACTGGATAGAAAGAATGGCCGCGCATTACCTGGGGCCAGATGTCGATCCGGGCCTGATCGACGAGATCGAGGAAAGAAACCTGACCATTGCGCAGATGGAAGAGGCGCTTTTGGCCCATGACGATCAAAAGCTGTCTGGACCCATCATATCTAGGTACGACCGTAGTGCGGGCCAGCGCATGCACTTTACGAGCGATCGCATGTTGATCTACATACCCGCCGCCAAAATCGTGTTTTGCCCGATTGGAAAGGTGGCCAACACGGCCGTCAAAGGCTGGGCGATTGAGCTGTCGGGACGGCAAGTGGAGTCCGAAGGCGCAATACACCGCAGTATCGATCAACAGGACGTGCCTTTGCAGGTGCAGGCATGGACAAGATGGCGGTTCGACCAGGTTTGCCAGGACCCGGAATGGGCCTTTGTTGCCCTGGTCCGGGATCCGGCCCTGCGCCTGGTCAGTGCATATTGGGACAAGTTTGTCATACAACGCGCCTTCGAGAACACGCTGCAACATACCCGGCCCGTGCTCGAATGCGTCTACGGGACAGAAAATCTCCGCGAAGAGGACGTGGAGAAGGGCATCACGTTTCGTCAGTTCTGTCAGTACCTGGACGCGGCGTCGCGGCAAGCCGTGGATTCACACTGGGCACCCCAATACCAGTACCTGGAAAACTTCCGCTGGGACCGTCTGTTCAATCTCGACCGCGTGCAGGATTTCGAGAGATTTGTCAGAAAGCGCTGCGCGCCCGAGTATCGCGGGTTTCCTCTTGGCATGAGAAACGCGGTGCCCAAACACAAGCGCAACAAGCGGAATGTAGAGCCATTGGTGGATGTCTTGCCGAACGAGCTCTTGTCCATGTCGGCAAAGCGCCCGTCGGTCCATGCCTTCCTGACGCCTGACATAGAGAGATTTATCTCGAACTATTATGCGCTGGACTATGTCCTGCTGAATGCTGCGGGTCGGACCCGTACCTGGCCGCTTGGCTCAAGGTTCTGAAGCCGGGCAAGAAGGCCCGCTTCCGCGCGGTCCTTTCCGGCCATCAAACCCTGTAAACTGTCGCTCGGCTCACCTTGAAGGTGCGCGCGATCTCGGCCACTGACCGGCGCTCCTGGTCGCGCATCCGGATGATTTCCTGCCTGGCCTCTTCAGACAGGGCGCGAGGCCGGCCCCCTACCCGACCCCGGCGCTTCGCCGCGGCCAACCCTTCCCTTGTCCGTTCGACGATGCGCTCCCGCTCGAACTCGGCAATTGATCCGAAGACATGAAAGATGAGCCGTCCGGTCGGCGTCGTCGTGTCGATATCCTCGGCCAGCGATCGGAACCCTGCCTGCTTCTCCCGGATGGTTTCCACCAGGTCGATAAGATCCCTGAGCGATCGGGCCAGGCGGTCATACTTGGTGACCACGATCACATCGCCCTCGCGAATCTGCTCGAACAACCTCTCGAGCTCTGGCCGCTGGCGCGACTTTCCCGTTCGCTTCTCCTGGAACACGCGTTC
>MDTG01305612.1_pt1 | contig 11242 bp, 8 predicted proteins | sample 811421 | NCBI WGS metagenome assembly MDTG01 (sample SAMN05326645, study PRJNA326480) | marine metagenome | isolation source: seawater | place: Pacific Ocean: South East | collected 2011
ATTACTGTTGTTTCTAAAGTCAATAGAGATAAAAAGCAAGTAGCCCTAGATCTTAATGGAGGAACTAAATACAATGTAGAATTAAACGGTAATTTAATCACTACTTATGATGACAACATAGATCTTTCATTAAGTAGTGGAATAAATGTAATTAAAGTTACCACTGGTTTAGATTGCCAAGGTATTTATGAAGAAATTATATTTGTTTCTGAAAATATTTTACTAAGTCCTAATCCAGCTAATGAATCCTCTAAATTATGGGTGGGTGGTAATGACGAAAATATTAATATGACGCTCTTTGATATTACAGGAAGAGTAATATGGACTAGAAACGATAACGTTCCTTACTCAAGATCATTAAACGTTCCATTATCAAAAGTGAAATCTGGACTATATATTCTGAAAGTTGACTCAGAAACAATTAAAAAATCAATCAAAGTAATTAAAGAATGAAAAAATTAATAATCAAATCTTTTTTAATTATTGCAACGTTATTAATTTCATGTAGTGGTAGAAATGATAACAGTGTAAGTGAAGAAAATAATGTTCCTGAACCGGAAGCAGCTATTCTTTCTAATCCTGCTAATAATTCCGAATGTTTAGAGGTGGAAGCAGTCAAATTTGATTGGAATACGTCAAAAAATACAACTTCTTATGATATTGTAGTGAAAAATTTATCAAATGATGTAATAATCTCTCAAACAACAACTACAAATAGTGTAGAAATATCTCTTGAAAAAGGCTTTCCATATTCTTGGCAGATAATTTCAAAAAATGAAGGGAGTGTAACTAAAACAAGCTCTACATGGAAATTTTATTTGTCTGGAACTCCTCTTGAAAATCATGCTCCCTTTCCCGCTGAAATAATTACGCCAAAGCCCGGGGAAACAATTATAAAAGGAAATATTGAATTATCCTGGACATTTTCTGATGTTGACTCATCAGATACCCATACATTTGAAATATATTTGGATACTCAAAATGCATCTACAAAAATTGAAAGTGATTATTCTACTACAAAAAAAAGTATTTCCCTTAACCAGGCTGGGATTTATTATTGGAAAATAATCACTAAAGACAATCACGGAAGTAGTTCAGACTCTGGAATATCTAGTTTTATTTTAATTGACTAGACGTTATTAAAAAAAGTTAGTAAAAAGTCAATTTCCTTTTTCTTATTATAAAAGTTAAAACTAACCCTAATTCCATTTCCTCTTCGAGAGCAAATAATTTTATTTTTAATTAGCTCTTTGTAAAGAAGATCCCCACCTTTTAAATTGAAAATATTAGAATGATCGTTTCTTAAAGCTAGATGTGGTTCTAATAGATTTTTATCCATAAATTTTTTCTTTGCATAAATAGATAAATACTTAAGTCTTTTTTCAATTTTAGATATCCCATAATTTGAAATTTTATTAATTGAAAACAAAAGGCTTCCAAAATTAAGAGTATCTATATTACCTGGCTCAAAAGCTAAAGAAAAAGATAATTCCCCCATATTTGTAGAATTTTTATTTAGAAAATGTTTGACTATGTTTTTTTTTATTAATAAAAATCCATTTCCAAATCCGCTAAACATCCACTTATATCCACTTGAAATCAAAACATCCAAACCAGAATTGTCAAAATTAAAATCTCTCGTTCCACAAAACTGTGTACCATCAGCAATAATTAAAAGATTGGGATGTAGTTTTTTTAGCTTTTTTAAAAAATCTAAATTGATTAGTAATCCATTTATATATTGAACTAAAGTTAAAATCAAAACCTGTGGATTGTATTTTTTTATTCCTTCTAAAATTGATTTCTCTAAATTTTCTTTGTTTTCTACAAAATTATGTTCAAATCCGTTGGACCTTACTTGTTCTAAAATTGAAGGATAATCATTCTTAATTAGTAATAATTTTAAGTTGGGATTTAGAATATTCAATAATGATTTTAATCCAATGGAAAAACTTTGAGTTAAATAAACATTGTTTTTATTTGTATAAAAAAAGCTGCCCAGTCCAGATCTCAAACTATCAATAAAGGCATCGTGATTTAATCTCAATTGACTCCCCTTTTCTAGTAACATATTATCATGCTCCTTCCTCCACGCTAATAACTCTTTATACATTCCTGAAGATTTAGCTGAATCGAAATATATGTATTGTCTTGAAATAGGGAAATTCATATTATAAAATTAAGCACTAATTTTATATTTTAAAATATTACTTTTGTGATTTAATATCTAAGACTTTTAATGGAATTTAAAGGAAAAATAAACGATAAAATTAACGAAGATCAAATCAAACTTATCGAGATAGCTCAAAAAAGGGTGCGACAAAAACAAATGTTGTTTTATCACTTTTCAATAATGATTTTTGGTAATATATCTTTTTTTGTACTTAATTTATTATTTGAGTTTAAATCCGAAATTATTTTTTTTAACTATCCCTGGTCCTATTTAGCAACAACGCTTTGGTTTTTATTATTCTTAATACATACTTATAATGTTTTTATAACTAATAAGTTTATGGGGAAGAGTTGGGAACAAGAACAAATAAAAAAATTGGTTTCTAAACAAGAAATAAAAATTACTAAAATAAAAATGGAATTTGAAAAAGAAGCGAGAATCAAAGCTGAATCAGAAGTATTCAATCAGAATAATTCAAGCAATTGTATTACATTGATTGCAGCCGCAGCAGAAAATAATGTAATTGGAAATGACAATCAACTCATTTGGCATCTTTCCGATGATTTAAAGCACTTTAAAGAGCTTACAAAAGGACATTGTGTAATTATGGGAAGAAAAACTTTTGAGTCTATGCCTAAAGCTTTACCAAACAGAACTAATATAGTGATCACTAGAAAACAGGGTTACATAGCTAAAGATGCTATAGTTGTTCATTCAATTCACGAAGCATTAGAAAAGGCTAAAGAAGACAAACAACCTTTTATCGTAGGTGGTGGGGAAATATATAGTCAAAGTATTTTATTATCCGATAGAATAGAATTAACAAGAGTACATACAGAGTTAGAAGGAGATGCCTATTTCCCTTTAATTGATTATAAAATATGGGAAGAAGCTAGTAGAGAAAAAAGATTTAAAGATGAAAAAAATGACTATGACTTTACTTTTATCAGATACAATAAAAAATAACTCATGAAATCATATGTTTTCCCTGGCCAAGGCTCTCAATTTACTGGAATGTGTAATGACTTGTATCTAAAACATTCCATTTTAAAAGAAATGTTTAAAAATGCAGAGGATATTTTAGGATTTAATATTTCTAAAATAATGTTCAATGGTTCAAAAGAAGAATTAACTCAAACTAAAGTCACTCAACCTGCAATTTTTATTCACTCTATGGCTATTTTAGAAATTTTAGGAGACTCCTTTAATCCACAAAAGGTAGCTGGGCACTCTCTTGGAGAATTTTCAGCTCTTACTGCGGCTGGTGTTTTAAGTTTTGAGGATGGAATAAAACTTGTTTCCATTAGAGCAAAGGCCATGCAAAAAGCTTGTGAAAATACCAATGGGACTATGGCTGCTATACTAGCTCTTGAAAATGATGTTATTGAAAATGTTTGTGATAATATTGATGGAAAAGTAGTTGCTGCAAATTATAATTGTCCAGGTCAAGTAGTAATTTCAGGTGAATACACAGCAGTCCAAAACGCTTGTGAAGCTCTTATAGAAAAAGGAGCTAGAAGAGCATTAATTCTTCCTGTCGGTGGAGCATTTCATTCAGAATTAATGAATGAAGCTAAACAAGAACTTTCACAGGCAATCAATCAAGCTAAATTTAATGAACCTATTTGTCCCATTTATCAAAATGTAACTAGTGTTGGAGAAACTTCGGTCGTTCGGTTAAAAGAAAACTTAATTTCACAATTAACATCTCCTGTTAAATGGACTCAAAGCATCAATAAAATGATTGATGATGGAGCAACAGAATTTATTGAAATTGGACCTGGAAAGGTTTTGCAAGGCTTAATTAAGAAAATTAATAAAGAAGCATTAGTAACAGCTCCTTTACTTTAAAAAAGAATTAATTTTTTCACAAATAAAATTAATTTGATTCAATTCTAGCTCAGAATGCATTGGAAGTGAAATTACCTGGTCACATAAGAGATTAGTATTAGAAAAATCATCTTCATGATATCTGGAATTTAGATAAGCTTTTTGCCTGTGTAAAGGAATTGGATAATATATACCAAAAGGGATGTTTGAATCCGATAAATGTTTTGCAAGACCATCTCTTTTATTATTTAAAATACGAATAGTGTATTGATGAAAAACGTGACAATCACAATTCTCGCAAATTTGAGGGCATTGTTTTCCAGCTATTGGAGTTATTATATTTTTAGAATTCTTTAAAGCAATTGTGTAATTACGTGCAGCATTCTGACGTGCTTTATTGTATGAATCTAAATGTGGCAACTTGGTATTAAGAACTGCAGCTTGAATAGAATCTAGTCTTGAATTTACTCCAACAACATCATGATGATAACGCTTATACATTCCATGATTTACAACGCCTCTTAATGTGTGAGCAAGATCATCATCATTGGTAAAAATAGCACCACCATCTCCAAAACAACCAAGGTTTTTTGAAGGAAAAAAAGAAGTTGTTCCTACATCACCAATTGTACCAGTTTTTATCTTAGACCCTGAGCTAAATTGGTATTTTGATCCAATAGCCTGTGCATTATCTTCAATAACATACAGGTTATGTTCCTTAGCAATTTCCATTATTTCTTCCATATTAGCTGCTTGGCCAAACAAATGGACAGGAACAATTGCTTTAGTTTTTGAAGTAATAGCTTTTCTAATTTTATTACAATCTATATTAAAAGTTTTTAAATCTACATCAACTAAAATAGGGGTTAGATTTAATAATGCTATGACTTCAACAGTGGCTGCAAAAGTGAAGTCTGCAGTAATCACCTCATCTCCTGGCTTTAGGTCTAAACCCATCATAGCTATTTGAAGAGCATCAGTACCATTTGCACAAGGGATTACATGTTTTACATTTAAATAATTCTCTAAATTTTTTTGAAAACTTTTTACAGAGGGGCCGTTAATAAATGAAGCATTTTCCATCACATTAAGTACAGAGTCATCTACTTTGGCTTTAATATGTTTGTATTGACTCTGTAGATCCACCATCTGAATTTTTTTCATAAAATAATTTTTTGTAAAAATAATAAAATGTAAAGCTTTAATATTAAATATATTAGTAAAATACTACTTTAGTATATTTATATAGATAATGAATGTCGTATACAACTTATTAATTAACATAGTTCAATTAAATCTTTATTTTTTAAAATACTTTAACCAAACAATATTTAAGTTCCTAAATGAGAGAAAAGAAATATTTAAAATATTAAAATCAAATATTTCTGAAAATGAAAAATACATATGGATTCACGTAGCTTCTCTTGGTGAGTACGAACAAGGACTACCCGTATTTAAAAAAATCAAATCATTATACAAAAATCATAAAATAGTTCTCTCCTTTTTTTCCTCATCTGGTTATGATTTAAGAAAAAATAATCCAATAAGTGATTTAACTGTTTACTTACCTATTGATTCTGCATTTAACTCGAAAAAATTTATCGATTTAATCAACCCGGAAATTGTAATATTTGTTAAGTATGAATTATGGCCAAATTTTTTAAAATATCTTAAAAAAAAGAATATTCCCACATATCTTTTAGCTGGTATTTTTAGAAAAAACCATTGGTTTTTTAAACCTTATGGCTATTGGATGAAAAATAATCTAAAAGCATTTCATCATTTTTTTGTCCAAAATGAAACTTCTAAAAAAATATTAAAAGAAAATGATTTTAAGAACTGTAGTATTATGGGAGACTCAAGATTTGAAAGAGTGATGGAGTTACCTACTCAGGTAAACGTAGTTAAATATCTCAATGAATTTAAAAAATCAAAACAATGTTTTGTAGCAGGAAGCACGTGGAAAGAAGATGAAGAAATGATTATAAATTTTATAAATAGCTATGAAGAAAATGGTGTTTGCTTTATAATAGCTCCTCATCAAATCAATTTAAAAAAAATAAATATATTAAAAAATCTAATTAAAAAGAAAACCGTTTTAATGTCTAAGTTAAATAGAGATAATGCAATTGAATCCTCAGTTGTTATAATTGATTCGATTGGATTATTGACCTCTGTGTACAGCTATGCCGACATTAGTTATGTTGGAGGAGGAATGGGAAATACTGGTCTTCATAATACCTTAGAGCCTGCTGTTTTTCAGATTCCTGTAATTGTTGGTAAAAATTATGAAAAATTCCCTGAAGTAAAAAATCTTATTGATTTAGAAGGATTTATTAGTGTCAATAGCTCATATTCTTTAAATAACGAGCTAATTAATTTATTAAATAACAAAACTACAAGAGACAAAATGGGAAAAATTAATTATAAATTTATAGTTGCTAACTTGGGAGCTTCAGAAAAAGTAATCTCTTATCTAAAACAAAAAATATGAAAAAAATAATCGTTTTAATAATTTACATATTATCCATGTCTAATATTAATGGTCAAAGTATTATTGGAGCGTGGGAAAGAAATCATAAATCAGAAGATGAAACAAAATTAAAAAGTATTGTAATTTTTACTGATAGCTACCAATCAATAAGTACTTATGAATCAAAATCTGGAAAGTTCATTCACTCAAATGGTGGAACTTGGAAAATAAGTGGAAATATCATGACCGAAAAAGTCGAATTTGATACCAATAATCCTGATTTGGTTGGCTCAGAGGTTGAGTTTAAAATTGAAATAACTGATTCCACCTTGTCAATTCTAGAAAGCAATATGGTATTTAATAAAATTGATGATGGAACACCTGGTGATCTAAAAGGAGCATGGCTTATGTCTGGAAGGGTACGTGATGGTGAAAAACAGTTAAGAAATACTAATCGTCCAAGAAAAACAATGAAATTACTTTCTGGAAAAAGATTCCAATGGATTGCATACAATACAGAAACAAAAAAGTTTATGGGAACAGGAGGAGGAACTTACACAACTAAAAATGGTATTTATTCCGAAAATATAGAATTTTTCTCTAGAGATGATTCAAAATCAGGAATTAATTTAAAATTTGATTATGAAATTATTGATAATGAATGGAACCACAAAGGGTTTAGTAGTAAAGGAGATCCTTTACATGAAATTTGGATTCCAAGAAAATAAAATTTTTCATATTTAATTTTAATAAATTAGCAAATTTATGTTCGATAACTCAAATAAATACGTACAATTAGTTGGAGGATTTATAGCCGGAGTCTTTGGTGTTCTTCAGGGAATCGATTGGTTATTTGAAAGATTTGAAATCGATAGTGTATACTTTAACATCATACTACTGGTGTTACTTATTGGATTTATAATTAGCATAATTATTTTTTTAAGAAAAACAAAAAAATCAAAAAAAGAAGAAAATAATACTAATAAAAAATCTAAAATTAGATTACTTATCAGCATTATTTTAACAACTATTCTAATTTTAATATTTGTTTATTTTTTTAGAAAAATTAATGATAACAAAAGTCTTGTAAATGATATAATTCCTGAATTAATCACACTTTATGACGAGGGGAAAATTAGTGAAGTTTTTTTAAAAACTAAATCTCTGTTAAAAGATTATCCGGAAAATGAGACTATTAAAAACTATTATGACAAGTCTAGCAAATATTTTAGTTTAAAAACGAATTATGATGGTATTGATGTAAGCATAAAATACGATGGAGATTCGATTTTTAGTTATTTAGGTAAAACACCTATAGATTCTTTTTCAGCATCAAATAGTTGGAATACACATGTTCTTAAATTTAATTACAACAATACAAATTATATAGAAAATTGGGATTGGCTGAAAACACACAACTATTTTTTTCCTTCAAAATCAATTGAAATACCAAAGAACCATAAATTCTTTTTGGGAACTAAAGTGTCATTAATGTGGTTTCTTGGAGTTGAATTTAAAGATACTCAACTGCTCCCATTTTCAATATCAAAAAATGAAGTTTCAAATTCTGAATATCAAAAATTTATTGATGATGGTGGTTATGATAATCCAAAATATTGGGATTTTCCATATCAGATAGGCGATAAAATTTATGATTTTAATTCAACTGTTAAACAATTTACTGATAGATACGGAAAATTTGGGCCTGCTAATTGGTCATATGGAAAATATCCTAATGGTCTGGATAACCATCCTGTAACAGGCATTAGTTGGTTTGAGGCTAGAGCATTTGCTAATTATTCTAAGATGTCATTACCCAATGTTTATCAATGGCTATACTCATCAGGTGTTTCTTCTTTCGTTGTTAATACAGATGTAATTAATAATAGTAACTTTAATTCTTCTCAAACACGAGAAACATCAAATAAAAATGGATCATATAACGAATTAAACAATATAGCAGGAAATGTTAAAGAATGGGTTTCAAATTCTAATGGATTGAATAACGAAAAGTTTTCACTACTAGGTGGTTCTTATTTAGAATATTCATATACATTTAATAATTATTACAGTATTTCTCCTCTTGATAGAAGTATTGGTAATGGAATGAGACTTGCCAAAACACTGTCTAATGAGCCTTCTAATTTAGATGAGAAAATTATTCCAGAATACAAAAGAGATGTTACTAAAATACCAGATATTAGTGATGAAGTTTTTGGTGTTTATAGATCTCAATTTGAGTATAAAGATATCCCTTTAAATTCAAAAACAATAAATATTGAAAATTTTGATGATGGTTATAATGCACAAAAATTTGAAATAAAAACTACTTACGAAAGTGATGAAAATCTTTTTGGATATATTGTTTATTCAAATAAGATAAAAGATAAATACGACCCGATAATTGTATATCCTAGTGCAGGAGCTATAGTTTCTGATAATGATTATCTAATGCCAAAGGAATTACTAGGTGGATATAAATATTTAATAGACGAAGGATATGCTATTATTCATCCAATATATCACAATACTTATTCAAGAAATAAGTCATACAATACATTCACACCTGACGAATCCGAAAACTATAAAAAAACCATAATTAAAATAGGCCAGGATTACAAAAGATCTTTAGATTATATAGAATCTAGAAATGATTTTAATTTTGAAAATCTTTCTTATTATGGGTATAGTTGGGGGTCTACAACATCTAATTATTTACTTGCTATCGATAACAGAGTTAAGTCTGCTTTCATATGTGCAGGAGGTCTTATGGCACAAAAATCTAAAAAAGAAATTGAGGCACATTATTATATAAGAAGAATTAAAACTCCTATTTTTCATATTGTTGGAAAATTAGATGGTATTTTCGGCCCAGAAACTTACAACCCATGGAAAAAATTAATAGGGACTCCGAAAAAAGATTTAAGAACCATTGAATATGATGAATATGGACACGGAATTCCTAAGGATACAATTATAAAATATCATTCAAACTGGATTAAAAAATATTCAATAAATTAATGATTTGTATTAAAAGCCAAATTCCTAACAAAATATGTAAAATAGTTGATGAGCTAAAAGCAATATATCATAGCAAAGATTCGATTTGCATATAGATCCTTTAAAAATGTTTATAAAAGAAACAAATTTGTGGATGAGACAATTGGAATGCTAAAAGAGTAAAGAGATAATCGTTACAAATAAAAAACCTCAACTAAAAGTTGAGGTTTTTTAGTGCGGGTGAAGGGACTCGAACCCCCAAGCCGCGAAGCACTAGATCCTAAGTCTAGCGTGTCTACCAATTTCACCACACCCGCAAAAGGCATGCAAATATAAGCAACATTATTAAAATATCCCCAAAGAAATAACTATGTCAAAAAAACATATTTAATTACTTTTACAATAAAAAAAGATTGAAAAATTTTAGTAATTACATAAAAACAAACTCAGAAAGATTTTTAAATGAATTATTTGAACTACTGAAGATACCATCAATAAGTGCACTTAAAGAGAATAATTCTGATACCAGATTAGCAGCTGAACTTATTAAAAAACATCTTGTGGATTTAGGTCTAAGCAATTGTGAAATTTGCGAAACACCAGGGCATCCAATTGTATATGGTGAAAAAATAATAGATGTTAATCTTCCTACTGTTCTTGTATATGGGCATTATGATGTTCAGCCAGTTGATCCATTAAATCTTTGGGACAAAGATCCTTTTAAACCTTACATTAAAAAAACTGAAGTACACCCTGAAGGAGCTATATTTGCCCGCGGAGCTTGCGATGATAAAGGGCAAATGTTTATGCACATTAAAGCTCTAGAGACTATGCTAGAACACGGAGATCTTCCTTGTAATGTTAAGTTAATGATTGAAGGTGAAGAAGAGGTTGGTAGTGATAATCTTGAAATATTTGTAAAACAAAATAAAGAAAAACTTTCCAACGATATTATTTTAGTTTCAGATACAGGAATGATTAGTAAAACCATCCCATCGATAACAACAGGCCTGAGGGGTCTTTCATATATGGAAGTTGAAATTACTGGTCCAAACAGAGATTTACATTCAGGACATTATGGCGGGACTGTAGCTAATCCAATAAACATATTAGCTTCAATGATCGCATCGTTACATGATTCAAATAATAAAATTACTATTCCAGGCTTTTATGATAAAGTTTTAGAGTCCTCTGAAGAAGAAAAAAAAGCAAGTTCAAGAATTCCATTTAACCTAGATGAATTTGAAGAATCTATAGGAATAAATTCTGTTCACGGAGAAACTGGGTATTCTACTATTGAAAGGCAATCAATTAGACCTGCACTTGATGTTAACGGAATTTGGGGAGGTTATACAGAGGAGGGTTCAAAAACTGTTTTACCATCAAAAGCTTATGCTAAAATTTCAATGAGATTAGTGCCAGGACAAAACTGGAGGGAAATAAGTTCTCTATTTTCACAACACATTAAAAATATTACTCCAAATGGAGTCTCTTCAAAAGTAACAGAACATCACGGGGGAGAGCCTTATGTAGCACCAATAAATACCATAGGTTTTCAAGCGGCTAGTAAAGCCTATCAAGAAGTTTTTAATTTGAAGCCTATTCCAACAAGAGATGGAGGTAGTATCCCCATCATTGCATTATTTGAAAAAGAACTTAATAGTAAAACCGTTCTAATGGGGTTTGGTTTAGACAGTGATGCCATTCATTCTCCTAATGAACATTATGGGGTCTCTAACTTTTTAATGGGAATAGAAACAATTTCA
>MDTG01090649.1_pt1 | contig 11241 bp, 10 predicted proteins | sample 811421 | NCBI WGS metagenome assembly MDTG01 (sample SAMN05326645, study PRJNA326480) | marine metagenome | isolation source: seawater | place: Pacific Ocean: South East | collected 2011
CATCTGACGATATTTGTTTACCATCTTGAAACTTTCTTACTTTTTCTGCTAATAAAATTGTATGTTCTTGCTCTAATCTCAATAAATCTGCACGTGTCACTCGTATCAATAGTCTATCTTCAGGTTCTATTTTTCTATCTGCTAACGGAGGTAATATAGCTTTCCCATTTCTTTGTAATTCAAGGACATCAACATCAAACCTTCTCTGTAACCTACTATTCCTTAATGACTGTCCAACAAGTTCTGAATAATTAGGAATAGTAACTTCAGTAAAATAAATATTCATATTCCCATTATTTGAAAGTTCATTTCCTCTGCCCCGATCTGGCAGTAAAGAATCAGAGACTAAAATCATATAAGTAGTTCCTATCAACCAAACAGGAATACCTATTGAAGTAAAACTAAATAATTCCAATGCATCATATCCAAGTTGTTGACTAATATCACTAACCAAAAGATTAACTGAACTCCCTAAAAGAGTAAGTGTCCCGCCTAATAAAGTCGCAAAGGACAAAGGTAACAGGACTTTCGAAGGTGAAATATTTCTTCTAGCACACCAACTTTCAACTAAAGGCAATAATGATGCAACGACTGGTGTATTTGGGACAATGCCTGATATAGGCGCTACTAAAAACCCTAAAAAAGCTATAAATCTTCTTGAAGACCTTATATTATCCGAGGCAATTAATTCTCTTACCCTATCAAGAGCACCACTTTTAAATAAAGCAGCTGAAACTGCAAATAACCCCATTAAAGTAATTAGCGATGGGCTTCCAAAGCCAGACAATGCTTTTTGAGGAGTTAGTACGCCAGTAGCTATAAAAATAGCAACACATAATAAACCTACAAGTTCAGGCGCTATTGTATTTTTTATAAATAATATTATTGATATTAGTAAAACTATGACTGTTATCAAAGCATCATAATTATCTCTTAGAAAAAAGACTAAATTCATATTAAACGTACTTTATCTAAATATAACTATAAATTTTAATCAAAAATTTTATTTTACTTATATAAATTTTTATTCAATATTTTTGAAAAAATTGATTTTTTATTAATAAGCCATGAAGCAGCAGATTTGAAACTTTTTTCAATTAATGGCATCTTATAGGCATAAATTAGCCTTCTAAGATCAAATGCAAGCTTGCCAGATAAAGTTATTCCTAATGCTGAGATAGAAGCTTCACCCAACCCTAAACTAATCATTTCTCCATTATCTTTGAAATCAAAAGGTAATAATTCCTTTTTATTAATTGATAAATTAATATTATTGGCAGCATGTTCTCCTTGTTGCATAGCAAGTTGTGCAGTGCTTGGCAAATCTTCTTGCCCCTCTATTATCGATATATCTCCAAGTGCAAATACGTTCTTAAATTCGTTAATCTGCAAGAACTTATTTATGACTAACTTACCAAATAATCTAGTGACATCGTTTTTAAGGTAAGGTAAATTTGCCTTTACTCCTGCTGTCCATATAATTGCTTTGTGTTGTAACTTATTTTTTTTATCAAACTCATTTTTTATATAAATTTCATGCTCATGAATTTCTTCTACATTGGTGTTTAAAAGGATATTAATATTTCTTTTCTTTAGAGCTTTTTCAGCTTCTTCACGATTAAACACTTTGTTTCTTTGAAGAATTTCATTTGATTTCTCAATTATTTGAATATTAAATTTATCGCTATACAAATCACTTAACTTACAAGCTAATTCTACTCCAGAAGGTCCCGCACCAACTATAAAAATATTTTCCTTATTTATTTTATTTGACTCCATTTCAAGAAGATAATTTAATCTATCTAAGTCTTTAATATCATTAAAGAAATAGCAAAATTCATCTACCCCTTGAATTGAAAAAGTATTATGTGAAGATCCGGTACAAAGAACAAGATATTGATAATCAATTTTTAAACCGTCTTTGAATTTCAAAAAATTTTTAGAGAACTCTACTTCTATCAATTCATTTTGAAAAAAGGTAATTCCTGAATTTGCAAATATTGTTTCTAACGATGGAGTAACTTCCCAAGACTTAATCTCTCCACTTAATACTTCATACATTAATGGTTTAAAAACGAATGATTTTTGAGAATCAATTATGATAATTGGTTCTTCTAAACCATACTTTTTTAATTGTAAGGCAGTATTAGCACCAGCGAAACCAGAACCAACTATTACTATTGGTTTTTTTCTTAGATTCATGGTCATTATATAAATAAGCCTAGAGCTATAATTAAATTAAACGAATATTTTTAAATTCGGGCGTGAATGTTATTCAGTCCCGAAATTCAAATTTAAAATGCCTGATAAAATAACAAATAAATCACTTTCAGATCTAGATAAGCATAACGATCATATTGCTAATATGAGCTCATTAGAAATTATTGAATGGGCTTTTCAAACTTTTAACAATCGTTTTGCATTTACAACGAGTTTTGGTATTCAATCAACAGTTCTATTAAACATACTTGGAAAGTCAACCTTTAAAAATGAAGTTAAAATCTTTTGGATAGATACAGGTTATCTTCCTTCAGAAACTTATAGTTATGCTGAAGAAATTATTAGTAAACTTTCCTTAGATATTGAAGTATTACAAAGTGATATTTCCCCTGCGAGAATGGAAGCCTTATATGGAAAACTTTGGGAAAGTGATAAACCTAGTGATCTAGATAAATATCATAAATTAAGGAAAATAGACCCCTTGGAAAAAGCCTTTGAAAAATATTCAATTAGTTGTTGGGCTAGCGGAGTAAGATCTCAACAAACTAGCAATAGAAGTAAAATGAAATCTATTGATATCATAAGAAATAGATTATCCTTAAGACCACTTTTAAAATGGACTAATAAAGAAATGTATTACTATATGGAAGAAAATAATTTACCCCAACATCCACTTTTCTTTAAAGGTTATTCAACTATAGGAGATTGGCATTCAAGTGAGCCGGAAAACCTTAAAAACAAAGGGAGAGAGACAAGATTTGGCGGAATTAAAGAAGAATGTGGTTTACATCTGAATACTTAAAATAAACTTATCAAATGATGTTAAAATATAATTACTTATTAATAGGTAATTCAAGACTACATTGGGCTATAAAAAAAGGAGAAAAATATAAATTCAGTCATTCACCTATAAATAATCCAATTCCACAAAAGATTAATACTAATAATTTGATTTGGGCCTCAGTTGGTAAATATCAAACCAATTTATTAAAACAAAAGAATGAATTAAAAATTCAGGATATAGAACTTAGAGATATTCCAAAACATTTTGGAATAGATAGAGCATTAGGTTGTTTTGCTGCATTAAGAATTACAGATAATCCAAATAGAAAAGATATTATTATTGCGGATTTTGGAACAACTTTGTCAATTACAAAAATAAATGCAACAGGATTAATTATAGGTGGTCAGATTATACCTGGATTTCTTACTCAATTAAGATCTATGGTTCAAAGTACAAGAGATCTAAAAATGCCAACAACCCTTGATATTCCAAAAGCTAATTATTTAATTGACACTCAAAAAGCGATGATTAAAGGAGTACAAAATTCTTTAATTGGAGCATTAAATCTAGCTTTTAATCCCGGTAAAGATATCCTAATTATTTGCGGAGGTGATGCTGAGATAATAGAACCTAATTTCTGTAAACAATCAGATGTCTTCATAAATCCTGATTTAGTAATGAAAGGGATGATTATGACCTTTCCAAAGTAAATCACAAAAGGAAAATTATAATCAACTTAAATTTAAGTCTTTGATCACATGATCAGCCATTATTGGAGCTTTTACTTTAAGGAATATCTTTTCAATAAACCCAGATGAGTCTATTACAAAAGTATTTCTCATCATGCCCATATATTCTTTCCCCATAAATTTTTTTAACCCATAGCTATCATAAGAAGTTGCAACATTACACGGAGTTGGATCAACTAACAAAATAAAAGGCAACTCATATTTTTCGATAAATTTTGTATGAGATGCTGAATTATCTTTACTTATACCAATAACAGTTATTTCATTTTTAATAAAAACATCCCAATTATCTCTGAAATTACATGCTTCCTTAGTACAGCCGGGGGTATTGTCTTTAGGATAAAAATATATGATGACTCTTTTACCTCTAAAATCAGATAGAGATACATTTTGATCAGAAGCATCTTTTAAACTGAAATCAGGTGCTTTATCACCAATTTTTAGAACCATTGAAAATTACAAAAGACTACTCAAATAGAATACCAAAGATTTGGATTCATAAGATGGGCGATTTAAAATATGTTTCCACTAATGAAGAGAAAAATATTGCAAGAGAACTTACAGATAGAAGAGCAAAAGTTTTTCTTGAGAGCAGAGCTTTTATAAGGGAATGTTTATCAAATTTATTAAATATAGAACCTTTAGAAATCCCCCTAAATGCTTATCCTGGACAAATTCCAAAAATTACTCAAGATATTGGAAATATTAGTATCAGTCATACTCAAAATGTTTTAATAGTAATTTGGCATTATGAAAAAATAGGAATAGATATAGAAAAATCAAATCGCCAATTTAACTATCAAGGCCTAGAAAAAAAATACCACCTAAATAATGGAAAAATAAAAATAAATAAAAAAGATATTTTAAATATGTGGAGTGCAATTGAAGCAGCTATAAAATGGGAAGGAGGCAAATTATCTAAAGATATAAAAAAATGGAAATTCACTAAAAATAAAAGTAATATTTTTCATAGAGATAAAAAAATAAAGCTTCAATTACATCAATTTGATTACAGAGGATATATAGTCTCAATAGCTTTCAAAAACGAGCTGTTAAAAAAAAATCAATTAATCATTTGTGATAAAGCTAATAATTTTTAATAATCTAAACCTTTTTTTAGTTCATCATATTTTAATTTCTCCCATCCATTTTTACTTGGTTGCCAGATATTATTTAACTCAAAATTTTCTGGGAGATATTTTTGTTTTTTAGCTTCGAGAGGATAAGAATGAGGATTAATATAATTTTTTGAATTATTACACAAATGATCGGGAACAGAAAATGAATCTATTGATTCAATATTATTTAAAAATTGAGAAATTGCTTTGACGCTATTACTTTTTTTAGATATTGCAAGATAAATAGAAGCTTGAGCTAAAAAATATTTTCCTTCAGGAAAACCAACTTTTTCAAAAGCCTCGCGACAAGAATTAACTATAACTATGGCATTAGGATCAGCCAATCCAATATCTTCACTTGCTGCTATCAATAATCTTCTAAATATATACTTAGGGTCCTCTCCAGATGAAATCATAGTAGACAACCAAAATAAAGTGGCATCTGGATCTGAACCTCTAATAGATTTTATAAAAGCACTTATTATGTCAAAATGATATTGACCTTTTTTATCATATAAAAACTTTTTATATTGTATAGAATCTTCAGCTTTTTTAAGATTAATAATAACTTTATTATTGTCTGGCTTTTGTGAAATATTGATCGCAAATTCTAGAGAATTTATTAGGCTTCTAGCATCACCATTAGAAAAATTTATCAAATGTTCTTTAGCATCCTTTGTTATATTTACACTTTTGGGTTCATCAAGCTCTGAATAATAATTAACAACTTTTTGAATAATTTGTAAAAGTTCTTTATCTTTAAGAGCCTCTAATTTTAGAATCCTGGATCTACTCAAAAGAGCAGGAGTTATTGAAATATATGGATTTTCTGTAGTTGCTCCTATAAAAGTGATAATTCCATTTTCAATCGAAGGTAATAATGCATCTTGTTGAGCAGATGTAAATCTATGTACTTCATCAATAAATAAAATTGTTTTCCTCTGAGACTTTATTAATCTATCTTCAGCTTCTTTTATTGAATTTCTTAATTCTTTTATTCCTGAAAAAACAGCATTTAAATTTATAAGATTAGATCTTGAATAATTAGCTATCACACCTACTAATGTGGTTTTACCAACTCCCGGCGGACCAGATAAAATTATATTATTAACCTTATCATTCAAAATAGCATTTCTTAGAAGAGAATCTTTATCCAAAATTTTTAGTTGCCCATAAAACTCGTTTAGTTCCTTAGGTCTTAAAATATCTGCTAAAGGTTTATAAGCATTTTGTTCTGTATTAGTTCTGAATAGATTATTAATTTCCATTAGAGTTTATTATAAAATTAATGATTTTCCTCAAGTTATAACTGTTGGTTTATTCATTTTTGTGAGCTCTTTTATATTTAATAAACTATCTAAATTACTTATCAAATCATTTAACGCGATCTGTGGATCAATAAATAAGTTTTTTGTTTTATCTGCATATTTTTCAAAATACAATCTAAGGGTTGAGCCTTTTGTACCGGTACCTGATAATCTTAGAATAATTCTTGAATGATCTTCTAAAATTATTTTCAAACCTTGATTTAGACTAATTGATTGATCAATAGGATCCTCATAAGAATAGTTAACAGCATCTTTGATATAACTATTTGCAAATCTTGTACCAACTAATTTTGGCAGTAATTTTTCTAAATTTTCATAAATTAAATTTGCTGTTGCAGAGGGAATTTCTTCATAATCATGCCTTGAATAATAATTTCTTCCATATTTATGCCAATGTTTGGTTATTAAATCACTAACTGAACATTTGTATTCTGATAATATTTGTAGCCAAAACAAAACTGCCCATAAACCATCTTTTTCTCTTACATGATTACTGCCTGTCCCAAAACTTTCTTCACCGCATATAGCTATTTTATCAGAATCTAGTAAATTTCCGAAAAATTTCCATCCTGTAGGTGTCTCATAACAAGGGATATTCAGATAAGTTGCAACCTGATCAACCGCAGCACTAGTAGGCATCGAGCGCGCTACACCAGAGATTCCATCCTTATAACCTGGGACACAATGTGTATTAGCTGTGATGACTGCTAGGCTATCGCTTGGGTTAATAAAGCATCCTTTTCCTAGAATCATATTCCTATCTCCGTCCCCATCACATGCAGCACCAAATGAATATTGTTTCTGATTTAATAGTAAATCAGCTAATTTATGAGCGTAAGTCAAATTAGGATCTGGATGTAAACCTCCAAAATCATCTAAAGGTAAACCATTCATTAGAGATTCTTGAGATAATCCAATTTTTTCTACTAATATTTTTTGAGCATATGGTCCTGTTACAGCATTCATCGCATCAAAGATAATAGGAAAGTCAGTTTTTAAAAAATCACTTATCTTATTTAAGTCAAAAATTCTTTCCATGAGAGAAACATAATCTTCAACTCCATCAATAATTTCTAACTGCATATCTTTTATTCGATAGCTACCGCTATTACTTAAATCTGGTATCTCTACATCACAATATTTGTAACTTGTAAGGGATTGACTTATATGAAAAATTTTATTCGTTACAACTTCAGGAGCTGGACCACCATTTGATACATTGACTTTGACACCAAAATCACCTTCTATTCCTCCTGGATTATGACTTGCAGACAAAATAATACCGGCGAGAGCACTTTTGATTCGGATTAAATTAGATGCTGCAGGAGTAGATAAAAGACCATCCTTACCAACAATAACTTTATGAACTTGATTAGCTGCACATATTGTTAATATTTTTCTTATTGCTCTTTTATTTCCATATCTTCCATCTCCGCCTAGGATCAGGGTTGAGCCAATCACATCAGGTAAAGAATTTAAGATAGATTGAATAAAAATTTCTAGATAATGATCTTTATGGAAGTGAGAGGTACTTTTTCTTAAGCCAGAAGTACCTGGTTTCTGGTCACTAAAGGGAGTAGTAATATTGATTTCTTTAATTTCTTCCATTAATTTAATTAGAACTTAAAAAAAGCTAACTTATTTAATGCGGCATTTCGGAAGTTCTTAACATAGCGATAAACCAAAAGGAAGAAATTATCAAAGCAGTCAATATTCCAATGCTCACTCCAAATTTAGAAATTGTTAAAGGGACTACAAGTGGAAATGTAATAGCACCTAACAAAGGGGTTATAGCGACAAAATTTTTTAGCATATTGTTGATTATTCAAACCATTCAGTTTCTGCATTTTCTTTATTATTTGTATTATCTAAAGGAGTACTTCTCTCGAAATTCATAGTTATACTTCTTTCTTGATCTCTAGTAGTATCAATTGCTTTTATTTCATAATTCTGAGTTCCATCCCTAAAAGGTACTTGTAACCTAAAAGTACCATCGCTTGCTAAGGGCACTTCTTCTGAGCCAATAGTCAGTTTTGCATCAGGATCAGTAGCTCCATAAACAATGAGTTCAGCATCAGCAACTAACCAAAAATTTCGATTTTTATTAATTCCGGAACCAGATTCATTAATTCCCGAAGACCAAATTCCTGAACCAGAATCATTCAGGTTATCTGAATTAGAGAAGTCGGAAGTATTCTCCATAAATTCCTCTGAACCCACCCTTGTTCGCCTCGAGTAACTTGTAGCAGCTTGATATAAGCGTTCATGCAATCCACTACTATTCTTTTCTTGAGAATCTAAGATTGCTGAGTTAGTCTCAGGGGGTGAATCAAGATTAAAAGGAACGAATTTATCCAAAATCTGCTCAGAAGGCTGAGAACTTGGCACGTGACTTGAAGAAGAAAATGCTAAAGACATCCAATTAAATCCATATCTGTATCCAAGTTCAACTTTATAATCACGATCTGCGATAGGGATTGGCAGATACCACTCAGTACTATAACTATCAACAGCAATTTCTCTTAATGTGCCTTGGTTCACACTCCCTTCATTAGAACCAGTTACATCATACAAACGTAAGCAAAGCTTATTAGCTCCAAGTGACTGAGCCTTTTCTCTGTCTTTGTCCGAAATCTGCCAAAAAACATATGCCCACTCAGGATCTCTTGGTAAAAACACTAAATTTGTTTTATTTTCACTAGAAATATAGTCAGAGGTTGTTGAAACTTCTTTTTTATCTGAAATAATATTTTTCTCTTCTGAAACTATTTTATTTTTGTTTTGATAACTAATTATTAAATCGACAAGAACAGCCTTTGTCTTACGACTGTATAGGGGAACTGATAGCAAACTGGCTTTTTGACGTAATTGTCTGAGGGTAAGGTTAAGTAATTCATCTTTTTTCATAGTCCCTTCAACCACTTAAAATCTCCGTTTTTGTTTGGGATCAGTATGTTCTTTTTTTTGCTCATCTGCGGGAAATTCTTGGCTGTCGTCAGGATCTACTGACTAGTTGCGAGTCTCTAAAATTTGATGTTTCCTTTAGATTCACTGCTACTATTGATATCTAAAGAAATTAATAAAATATGATTTAACAAAGAAATTTTTTCTTTTTTAAATTTTTATTACCTAAAAAAGTTTCGAAATTAACAAAAATATATTTTTTCTTTGGGATCGCTTAATAACAAATTAACTTAATAATCCTTGGACACCAAATCAACTAAATCATAAATATTAAAATCTAAAATATCCTTACCAATCTTTTTTGCATAAATATCTAACTTTAGAGCTGCTGCAGTCATTTGTGAGAACAATAGCCCTGTAAAGTCACTATCGTTAATTTTTTTTGCCTCTAATTCACACCATTTCTTTAACAATTGATCATCTGGGAATATACCATTATTATTGGACGCAATATCCTTAAAAATCTCAAGACAATGAGTTAAAAGTCTTACATGATGCTTCTGAGTTAGAGGTAAATCTAACTCTTGAATTTTTTGAGCCAGTTCTTGTTTGATAGGACTTGAAAAGTTTTCTGATTGATCAGACATTAAATTAATTTAAAGGAATGAAAAAAGTTCAATATTTTGCTTATCTTTGGTTAAAGTATAAAAGAGAACTAAAAGAAATAAATTAATTTTTCAAAAAATGGTTAATGAAAATTTAGTCGATAATATTGTTTCTGAACCATATAAGTATGGTTTTGTAACTGAAATTGAAAGTGAAAAAATATCAAAAGGGATCAATGAAGATGTTATTCGTCTTATTTCATCAAAAAAAAATGAACCTGAATATCTACTCAATTTCAGGTTAAACGCTTTCAAGCAATGGCAAAAAATGGAAGAGCCAAATTGGGCTGATTTAGGATACGAAAAAATTGATTACCAGAATATTATTTACTACTCTGCTCCCAAGCAAAAGGAAAAAATAACAAGCCTTGATGAAGTTGATCCTAAATTATTAGAAACTTTTGACAAGCTAGGAATCCCATTAACAGAGCAAAAGAGACTGACTAATGTTGCTGTAGATGCTGTCTTTGATAGCGTTTCAATAGCCACTACATTCAAAGAGCAGCTTGCTGAGCATGGTGTAATTTTCTGCTCTATTAGTGAGGCTATTAAAGATCATTCAGAATTAATTGAAAAATATTTAGGCTCTGTTATACCTGCTTCCGATAATTATTTTGCAGCATTAAACTCTGCTGTATTTAGTGATGGATCATTTGTCTACATTCCCAAAGATGTAACTTGTCCAATGGATTTATCATCTTATTTTAGAATTAACAGCGGAGATTCAGGTCAGTTTGAGAGAACATTAATAATTGCTGAAGAATCAAGTTCAGTAAGTTATCTAGAGGGATGTACCGCTCCAATGTTCGATACTAATACTCTTCATGCTGCTGTAGTTGAGTTAATAGCTCTTGATGATGCATCTATTAAATACTCTACAGTTCAAAATTGGTACGCTGGAAATGAAGAAGGTGTTGGAGGGATCTTTAATTTTGTTACAAAAAGAGGTAAATGTTTAGGCAAAAGGAGCAAAATTAGTTGGTCACAAGTTGAAACAGGATCAGCAATTACTTGGAAATATCCAAGTTGCGTACTTCTTGGAGAAGAGTCGGTTGGTGAATTTTATTCCGTAGCTTTAACTAACAATCTCCAACAAGCTGATACAGGTACAAAAATGATTCATATAGGACCTAAGACTAAATCAACAATTGTTAGTAAAGGTATAAGCGCCGGGCGATCCTCTAATAGCTATAGAGGTCTTGTAAAAATTGGATCAAAAGCTAAAGGAGCTAGAAACTATAGCCAATGTGACTCAATGCTAATTGGAGACAAGGCTGCCGCAAACACATTCCCCTATATTCAATCTCAACAATCAAATTCAGAGGTTGAACATGAAGCGAGTACGTGTAGAATCTCTGAAGATCAACTTTTTTATTTGCAAAGCAGAGGTATAGAATTTGAAGAAGCAGTTTCTATGATGGTTAGTGGTTTTTGCAGAGATGTTTTTAATCAACTACCTATGGAGTTTGCTGC
>MDTG01229505.1_pt1 | contig 11241 bp, 18 predicted proteins | sample 811421 | NCBI WGS metagenome assembly MDTG01 (sample SAMN05326645, study PRJNA326480) | marine metagenome | isolation source: seawater | place: Pacific Ocean: South East | collected 2011
ATCAGTAAGTGATTGTGGGTTACCCCAAGGTGCTGAGGTAGCTATGAACATATCATACTTACCACTATTATGTAGTTTGTTGATAGCATCAATAGCTCCATCTATAGGAGGTGGGTTTCTAAAGATACCTGGTATGTGGTCAGGACAATCTTTAAACTTATCTTTTAGATGTGGATGTATATCTAAGAAGTTAGTGATAGCTTTGTTGAAATCAACTAACACACCATCCATATCTATATAAAGCACTTTTTTATTCATATCATTACTTATTTACTATGTAAATATACGAAAAATATTTCATATATCCAAGGATTTTATTAACTTTTTTTGGTATGGGCTCTAAATCCAATAATTGGTTTATGATTAACTTTATCAATTATAGTTTTTAACATAATTGCTCTGTTATCAATCATACCTTTCGTAAGGTTTAAGGTTTCTAAATCATATTCGTTTTTTACCCAATCTTTAAACAGATAGGTAAGTAGGTTTGATTTTAATTTTGATATCATATTATTTGTGTATTTGTGTCCATATGTTAAGGTCATTTTTAAGACCATCTATTTGTTTTTGTAGTTGTTTAATTTTTCTATCCCTACTAAGTAGATATTTTACTAAAGTTCCTTTATGTGTTATTTGGTATATTGATTTCATATCTTAATTATTTACATAGTAAATATACGAAAAAAAATCGAGATATCCAAGGGAAATCGTAATTATTTTTATATTTATTTTTGTACATTAAAGTGTTACAGGTGTAACATTATGTTAAAAAGGAGAATTATGAAAAACTTAATTCTATTACTATTACTAATTCCAACATTATCTTTTTCTCAATTAAATATCGGAAGAATGACTGTGGAGGAAGATAAATTGTTACACTATGTCGGAGGTGTTGCTATAACAAGTATCGCTCACGATTTAATATTCGAAGAAACTCAAGATAAAAAGAAAGCCGTTATTTATTCAATGGCAACTACTTTAGCATTATCCGCATTTAAAGAAATTTGGATTGATAATGGTAATGTAGATGGTAGTGATATAGCAGCTGGAATGTATGGTGCTCTATCAGTAGGTATTACTATTGAACTTGATGATTTACTTAAAAGAAAAAAGAAGAAACCTAAATATAAGTATAATTAGTATCTTATATTGTATCTAATACACCAACCCTAAATGCTACATTATCTGCTCCATGTTCAGCAGCTACTTCATTTAGTAGGGTATCTTTGTTATCTTCTGTCATTACATAAATCCAAACATCATCTCCGTTTGGTAGGGTAGATTGCCCATCTTCATTTATTGAAGATTGCATTGATACCCACTCTGCATCAGTTAATGTGAACTCAGTTGTTCCATCTAATTTTTTAATTGCGTATGCCATAATTATTCTCCCTTTGTTTAGGTTATTACTACTATAAATATTAGATTTAAATTAAATCCGTACCTTTAAGATTAAAATCCCATCCCAATTCTGTATATTTTTTTATTAATTTACTTCTAATCGGTTTATGTGTGGGGTATTTCCATTGTGCTTTACTGTCACTACCTCTTCTACCCATTGTTAAATCTTGCCAAGTATAAGGGTTATTTATATCTTTATCTAAAACATAAGTTGGTATTTTATTTAACCAACAAATATAACCTAAGTGAATATCTTCTCCATATTCTTCATATATCATAGATGTATTAAAATGTTTTAAAAGTTTTGTTGGTAAAAAATATCCCTGCCCACCCATATTAACAAGTGTTGGTTTGGTTATGTTTGATTTATGATTTATACGCTGATAAACATTATATTTGGTTTCACCTTCTTTAAAAATCATTCCATATGATACAATACAAAGATTATTATTTTTTTCTCTACTAAACTCTATACACCTTTCTAAATAATTTTTACCAGGCAAAATATCATCATCACAAATAAAAACATATGGAGTATTGATGTTTATCGAACTTATAAATCTATTATACAAAGGTGCACTTTTACTTTGGTTACGGTATATAATAGAAGGATATTCTAATTTATATTCTTCATCAGAATTCCAATGTATAATTATATCAGATTTAATTGTTTGAGTTTCTATGGATTTTAATTGAGATTCTAAATATCCAATCCTATCCATTACAGTTAGTATTGTAGTTATCTCATTCATATAAGGCCTTTTTCTTTTGTTTTATGAACTATATCGTTACTTTCATTCGTTGCTAATTTATGTCCATTTGGCCAACGCTTCCCATCTTTATTTAACTTAGTATAAATACGATATCTATCTTTTGATTTTTCTAATCTAGTATTAGTCCATCTATAGTGATGTACATCTATGAGAGGTTCATTTTTATATGGAGTTGTTATAAAATGAGATGTCTTTAATAAATCAGATTTAGGAAAAACACAAGGTTTAATAGTATTTTTCCAATTACTCCTATTGCTTGTAATTGGGAATTGAACTTCTATATTTTCTGATGTTACTTTTTTGAAAGGTGAATCCGATGATTCTCTATCCAATAAGTTACCCCATACATAATTTGATTTTATTGATTTGGTATGTTGTTGAAACTCATCGATATCAGATAAGAGAATATGCGATTCATTTGAATGTTTTATTATATGATTAAACTTATCTATTTTATCAATAGCATTAAATTCACCAACCCATTTTTCAAAATTTAGTTTAGCTCCAATAAAAGGTAGTGTTGTTGGTAAATTAGAAAAGTGTTCTGAATAATCTTTTATTTCAAAATCTTTTAGTTTATTTAGTATAAAATGAAAAGAATAAATATTATACTTAGAGTAGTGTTTACAAAAATGTGGTATTAGTTCTGTATCATAGTCTAATCCCACACAACATATTAACTTTATTTTCATATTAAATTAATTTTTGTACTATTTACAGCGAAGTGTAATGATAATCTTATTCCATCGGTAACTTTTGTAACTTGATGCTTTTCTTTTCTACCAAATGTAAATAGTTCTCCTATATTAACATTGAGTGTTTTTGAATTTATAATAAAGTTCCCACCATTATATTCATCGTTTAATAATATTCCACCTGATAATATCGTATTACTTTTAGCTGAGCTATAGCTTGTTGCATCAATGTGTTCATCGAAAAAATCTCCCTTTTGATATTTAAGTAATGTTATAAACTCAGATACCTCATAGTTTTCATCAATACTTTTTAATTCTTCATTTAATAATGTTTTAACAAAGTCAAATTCAGAAAATGATGATAGTGATAAGGTTTTACACTTTTTCCATTTTAGATTATAATTTAGAAAATTTTTAGAATAATCTTTTTTATTATAAATTTCTAATATTTTATTTACATTTTTTTTATGCATACTCACTTAGTAAACGAAGTATCTCATCTAAAGATTCATGCCTATGATTATCCAACAAAGTTACCGCATAAACATATTTTGAATCTTTAACTTTAGGAACTTCATGTATAGCTGAATCATTTGGAAACTTTAAATCAATTTGCTGTGGGTCACCAGTAAGAATCATTGTAGAACCTTTTCCTAATCTACTTAGTACCATACCGAGTTGTTGTTTGGTTAAGTTTTGAAACTCATCTACAATCACAACTGCATTTTCAAATGTTCTACCTCTAAAGTGAGATAGTGATACTAATTCAATATTCTCATCCGATTCCATCTTTTGTAATATGTTCGGTTTATTATAAACCTTTCTCATATTAGAACGAATCGGTACTAACCAAGGCTCCATCTTTTCATCAAGTGAACCAGGTAAGTATCCATTATCTTCATTTGATACTGTTGGTCTGGTTATAATGATTTGATTAATTTTTCTTTGGAAAAACATATCCAATCCAATCTGTACAGCTAATAGTGTTTTACCACTACCCGCTTTACCTACTATAAAGTTGTAGGGATGATATAAGATGTTTGTCTTTGCCATCTTTTGTTCTTCTGATAATGTTATTGAAAACCTTACTTTTCCTTTTGGCGGTATTTTATTTATATTTTCTGCCATTTTAATTAAATTAATGATTGAGTGTATTCCAAATCAGCTCTATAATCTAAAATACAATGTAACCTATCGGTACTTCCATCATTCTTAACCCAATGAGGATGGTAATGATTATTTATTTCCCACAACTCACCAACATTCATATGAACTATTGCATCACCTATACCAAAGTGTACATCTTTGTTTGTTTTAATTGGTAGGTGAATTCTACTATCTACTTTTAAACTAGCTACATCTTCATCTACAGCTAATGTTGCATCTCTATGCTTTGGTACTTCTTTTCCAGCTGGTAGATTTACTACAACAAATCTTATTATTTTTCCATTTGATTTATATATTGATTGTAGTTGTTTCTCTATTCTCAATATTTCTTCTTTGTATATTGGATACCATTCTGATTCAATACCCATATTCCTACTATAATTTTTATCGTAAAGTATTGCTAGTGTTGTTGTCTCTGTATGTACAGTATATCTTTTTTGTCTAAAATCATATTTATTCCAATCTGCTACTGTATGCTTAGATACTAATTTTATAAGATTTAAACAATCTGTATTTCCTATATGTTTGTATGACCCTTTCACTCTTTTATAAATTTACATTTACTTACTCCTAATTTATGAGCATTTATTATAGATGCTCGATTCCATTTATTAGCGTATCCATACAACCACTCATTTTTAGAAAGTACATAAGAAAATGATTGATAATATATTTGAAGTCCAGCATTAGGTGGTGGATTTAAATTCTTTTGAAGATATATCCCTCCTAAATAAACGGAATCACTTTGTGGTAATTCGCTTATAGTATCTACCCAATTATAAGTAAATACATTTGAAAACCAACTCCAACCTATAGCTTTATTAAAATCTTTATGGAAAAACAACATCATAGATGAGATTGTGTTTAGTCTTTCTAAACACTTATCCATAGTAGGAATACCATCCCAGTCGGGCAATTTATATTTTATTGACCTACACAAGAATTCTATATCAGATAAATTATCCCTTAAATGAAGTGGGTTGTTATTACCGATAACTTTAAATGAAATGTTAGAATCTCTTTCTATCTTTCGAGATTCAAATACATCTCTATGTATTCTCACTTGATAAAACTCGTCTTTACTCATATAGAGTTGTTTATAATAAGTATTTACTTTCTAAAGAAGGTGTTCTACATTTTTTGGTTTTTTGAAAATATTCTAAATCTAATTTAATGTTTTTGTTTAGTAAACATTTCTCTGAATAAACATCTTCATAGTAGTTTATTGGTAAATTAAATTCCTTAGATAGTTTTTCTATTGTTTCTCTATCTCTTATAATAATATCCTCAACATATTTCATATGGTCTGGTGATATTTCTATAAGTTCATCTTCAGACCATTTTCTAATTGGATTTCGTGAACCAGGTTTGTTGTTTTTTAAAACTGCTAAAGATTCTATTTGTTGTTTTACATCATACCTACTTAGTAAAATAGTTTCATCATAGCTGTTTATAATTTCTTTATAAAAATTTGGAAATTCTTTGTGTGGGTGTGATATTACTTTAGCTACTTGATTGTCTTTAATTTCCCATCTTCCTTTTTTATTTAGATTGTAAACTCTTTTATCTAAATCAGAAGGCATCTCTAAATTAGTCTTATGTAGGTGCCAAGGCTTGGGTTCAAAGATTGGGTGAAATTTATATGCTGAAGAGATTGAGTTAAGTAAGTTTGTACTACCCGAACGTGGTACTGCAATTATAAGTATGTTTCTCACATTTATGAGTTTGCTGCTAAAAAGTTTACTTTGAACGCATCTACAATCGTTCTTATTTTAGTTCTCTCAGCATCACTAACGCTATACACCTCTCTTTGAGTTTTAGAAACTTTAGTGTCTTGTGATTTATATATTGTGGGTTTAGCCATAATTTTATTTGTTGTGTACTATTATTCCGTTTGCTATATAAGAGCGTAACTTATCAACTGTGATATTGTAAACTCTTTCATTTGGATTAGACCTTACTATTCTAATATCTTCTACTTTTATCCATCTACCATCTTCATTTATATAATCACCAACTTCTAAAACTTTTGGTTCTTGTTCAGATTTATATGGTTCTTGATTTGGGTCTGGTACTAATGATTTCCAACCATCTCTTGTTAAGAATGGATGTTCTGGTGTAAACTCTATCTCCGTATCGTTGATTGTATATAGTGATGGTTCATCTCCCAATGACTTACAAGCTTCAGCGTGAGAACCAACTGTATGTCTATGGTCTATTGCTGTAACAATACCTATATCTATCTTTTCTCCATTCCACCCCAATACTTCATCACCTTCAACAATATCTTCTATATTTTTTGTATCACCATTAGATAGTGATATTTCAGTTCCAGCTGCAAAACAAGTGAAATCACCAAAGAAGAATCTTGGGTTATGGGTTACAAGTGATACTGTATTTAAATCTTGACCCGAACCACTTATTATAAAGTTATCAACTTCTTCCACATCTATATCATACATTTTATAAAATAGTCCACTACCGCTTGGTACATCTTCAAATATTACAACATTATTTTCTGTTATATCGATAAGAGAACCATCTGTTTTTGGAATCCAATGTTTATCTGGGTCAATTACATCAATAGTTTTGTAGTACATTTCATTTGAAGATGAATCATAAACTAATATTGATTTATCAGCACAAATTATTTCATCTCCCTCAGATGTTTTTATCTGAAATGCAGCTTGTGTAGCTACATCGTTTACTGTAATAGATTGTATTAATGATGATGTTAGATAAGAACCGACTGGGAAAGTATTACCACTATGAACCCATTGTGGGTTACCCTCTCCATCAATCTGAGAACCTGATACATAATATGAATCAATCCAAGATCCTGTTGTTAGTGTTGCTACATCTGCATACGAGTCATCTTGTAATCGTATTTCTGTTCCTTGTATTACTCCACCCTTTCCACCTCTAAATGTTGATGGATGGTTTGTAGATAATTGGTAAAAATGTTTTTTAGGAAATTCATCGTACCAACAATCACCATATATAGAATGTGATATTGGTTCTGTTCTTTTAAAGGCGTGTGCTTCAGCTTCTGTAGGCCAATCAAATATAGCTCTACATTTATAATCACCAACATAGCAATTATGTAAAGAACTACCACTTGAATACATTATTTGATAACTTCTGTAAGATTCAGCATAATCATTAGATGAACCAGAATCCCAATAGTATGTTTCTAAAAATCCCGAATCAATATCAACAGTATCTTTTAATAAAGCAACTGATGAACTTACATACATATCATCTGAACCAGTTGGTCCTACTGAAAAGAATCTTGATTTACTCCACGCACTATTGTTATATCCATCAAGTGTCATTTTATAAGCAAAATCAGGAATTCTATCATCCATATTTTGTTTAAAGAAAGGTTGTTCTAATGTATCAATTAAACCAAACGCCGATGATGAATGATATATACCCGGCACCATATTACCATCATCTGCATCAATCATTAGTTTATGTATATTTAATTTATGCTTAGCGTATGTAGAATCAAATATAGCATTTTCATCATAAGCCAATCTAAGTATAAATTTATTATCCGCATCTGTTACAGATGTTGGATATATTGTATCTTCACTTTCAACATGTCTATTGAATGTACCAGTAAATCCTTCCCAACTATCCATTGATTGTGAAAAATGTTCTACAAAGTTTTGTTGAAACTTTTTGTAAATAACATCAATGGTATCAATCGAATTGTTAGTTATAATATTCTTAACATCAGTATAATCTAATGAAGCAGTAGATGCGAATGCAGTATCAGTATTCACCTCAAGTAACTTCAAAGTACCGAGTGAATCTGAAACTAAATCAGCTGAAAATAGTGTACCTTTCATAAATGTCTAATCTCTTTGTATGTTAATAAATATATGAATTCTATAAAATCACTTTAAAATTCATCAGGATTTGATTCATTGTCGGAATATTTTATCCAAGCTCTTTCGTATGTAAAATAACCTATGGTTTTTAAAATTGTATCTATACCACCAATAGCTAACCCAAATTTCCAATTACCACTAACTAACCAACCAGTTAATATTGTAATAGAAGTAGCTATGAATCTCCAAATAATTGTTTTTAATAATGTTTCTCTATAACTTGCCATCTCTTCGCATTCCTAATCTTATATCTGTTGCAGATATTCGTTTGATTTGTTCTGGTGGTTCATGTTCGATAACCTCATATCCAACACCCCTACCATAATTTACTGATTCAATATCAGGTATAATTATTACCTTTACTTTGCCTTCCTTTATTAAATCTCTCAGTTCATGCTTAATATTATTTTTTATATCTTTAGCTGACCAAGGTTGTTCTTCCGATGTTTCTACATCTCTAACCCCAATACAAACATTTTTACCTTCTTTTAATCTTTGGTCTATTAACCACCTATGACCCGAATGCCAAGGTTGCCATCTACCTATAAATAAGCTATACTTTTTCATATTAATGATTTTAGTTTTTTTTCCATTTTTAAATCAAACATGCCTCTTATTTTCAAACTTTCTTTTATATCTCTAACCCGTGCACATTCTAAATATTCTTCTTTGATTAAAAAGAAGTTCATAGAATAATCCAATACTGTTTGGAATTCTGATTTGTGTACATAACATATTTTATCTCTACTTAGTTGAATTAGTGTTACACCATTTAAACCACTGTGTATTGCTTGCTCTATTATACTAACTACATTTTTATAAACACCCAATCCATTTTTATCCATATATTCTGCTATGATAGAATGTTTTCCGTAGTTTAAATATTTTTTCCAATAAAGGTTATAAGTTAGATGTGGTTTCCTCATACATATAAGTATGACCTTACTTAGCTTCTTTCCAAAGAACTTGTACTAAAACAATCAAAAAACATAAAATTAATTGAACAAATATTTTTGATGTTACTGGTTGTTTAAAAAAGTATGCGGTTAACCAAGCATAAGATATAATTCCTAATATAAATCCTATAAATCTATTAGGCCATAAATCACCACCAAAAGCAGTAACTCCAAAGTATGTACCTTTTAGAAATAAATAAGTAATGGGTATTGCTACAATGTACCATCCCCACCATTCAGGTTTGTATTTTGGATTTATAAATTGCCAATTGTGTTGAAACCAAACTGCTACTTGCGCAGTTGATATTAGTATAACTGCCCATAATAAGTGTAACCAATTAAATTTTTCCATTATATAAGTTTTTGTTTATAGTACTCCACAACCCATTTGTGAAGTTTTTTAGCTATCTCAAAATGCCCAAAATAGCCAGGATGGTAATCTGTATCACCATTGTGTTTTTCTAAGTCGTTTCCAATATGTAGTTTTTTTTCTTTCCAATACCAATGTACCATACAATCACCACCATCCCATTTTACTACTCTATCATTGATACCAATTCTTTCGTATATTTGTTTGTAATATGTTTCAGCATGTCCTATTATAGCTTGATTGATGATAAAGAATTCACATCCTAATTGTTTTAGTAGTGAAAAGAATCCAATAAAATAGTTTGCTTCTTTGTTGTAGTGGTGTTTATCGTTTACAAAGTATTTAAAGTAACTTTCTAATTCTTCTTTTATTTTAGCTCTATCGTTTATATCATCCGTACAATCGTTTGGGTCTATACAATTAGATGTTACTACGTTAAATAGTCTATCTAATCTGTTTGAGTATATTTCATCTCTATATCCTGATGTTGTTTCTATAATAAATAATGTATCATCGATAGTATCCATATTATTATTTATATACTCCATACACATTCTCATAGCTCTCATAGAAGAACCACCTCCTCTACTTTCATCAATTAGTTCTACATTCATCATTTTAGCTAATCGAGAAGGCCAGTTAATTGATATTCTACTATCCAATTGTTCTTCACCTCCAACTACTTCCCAAGGTTCTATACCATAATACTTACCATATGAATCATAGTATCTACTATGACACAAAGGCCAGCCATGAGTAACTGAACTCCCATTTGTATATAACCTTTTAAATTTTTTCATTAAGTAAGTTTGTGATATCGTTTGTATAGTTTATCTCCACCGAATAAATCATAAACGGCATAAGAGAAATATCTACCTACAAACTGAGTAAGTTGTCCTTTTAAATTGTTTTTTGGTAAAACTCCTAAATCGTAAGCCATCCATTCTGTCCAAGGTTTACATAAGAAGTAAATCGCTGGAGTATATTGTGGTTTTTTTCTCATAAACTCTACAACCTTTCTAGCCCACATTTGATATCCTATTACCAACTTAGGGTCTGTAATAAATGTTTTATCACCCCATCGTTCATCAGCATCCCAAATATGTTCAGGTAGATATCCTTGCTGATACAGTTCGTTACATATAATTTTTTTCTTTTTCTTTGGTGGTGGTGAAGATTTAGCTTCTACTGGCGGACCTGTAACTTGTCCTTTAAATCTAACCTTTGGTGCTTTACCAGCAGATTCTAATATGGCATCTATATCTGTTACTGTACCTCTCACTGTCCAAGGTTTACTACCATAAATTTCTTCTGGTGTTTTTACTCCTTGATTAACACTCGTTTTTCTTGTCATATAGTCAATGTGTTGAACCCATCTAGTTTTATTACTCAATCCATAATTTACATCAACCATAGCATAATCATCTTCTTTTTGAAATTGGTCACCATATGTAGAAAATGCTGGGTTGGTTGTATCAAATGATATGATAGGTATAGCATTTCTATCTATTCTAAAGTAAGGATTATTTTCAGAAGCGGCTCTTTGTAGTTTAGATTTATATTGTGGTGATGTAAAAAACTCTCCACCAAACTCTAAGATAAATTCCATAAATGTACCACCCACTGTTTGTACTTGTCCTATAGATGGTGGATTGCCAGCGTAAGATACAGCTAATGGGGGAAATGATTCTGTATTGAAATGTCCTCTTAATCCAGCTGATGTATATTGTGGATTAATACTATCTTTAGCTGGAGCTACTGAACTTTCTTCAGCTGGATATTGATTTATATATCTATCTATTTCTTTATATGGAGATGTAGTAACAACAACTCCTCCACCTCTAGCTGGAATTCTTTTTATACCAGGTCCCCAAGACTTTGCAACAGGTGGTGTAGGTATTCCCAATGGGCTCGGGTCTGAGGTTTGTGGTTTTGCTAATTGATAAACCTCTTTGTTTTTTCTTCTTGAAAATATACTTC
>MDTG01263385.1_pt1 | contig 11241 bp, 7 predicted proteins | sample 811421 | NCBI WGS metagenome assembly MDTG01 (sample SAMN05326645, study PRJNA326480) | marine metagenome | isolation source: seawater | place: Pacific Ocean: South East | collected 2011
AAAAAGGGAAGGGTGTCCGTGCCATCCAGCTTTAGAGCATACCTAAATTCTATGGGTTACAATGGTTTTATTACCTACCCTTCTTTTAATCATTCAGCTTTAGATGGTTGTGCCCAAGACAGAATAGAAAAGTTATCAGAAAGTATCGATTCTTTAGGACCTTTCGAAGATAAAAGAGATTATTTTGCAACATCTGTTTTATCAGAAAGTATAAATCTTAATTTTGATAGTGAAGGTAGAGTATCAATTCCAGTTAAATTATTAAAACACGCAAAAATTAAATCGAGTATTATTTTTGTTGGCTTAGGAAAAGTTTTTCAAATGTGGGACCCTAAAACTTTTGAGAATTTCAAGTCAATAGCAAGAAAAAAATCTTATATTAATAGATCAGCTTTAAAATGGGATAATAAATTCAAAAAGGAGGGTGTATGACGATTAATATTGGTGGTGGAGAGTTGAAAGAATTAAAACCAAGAATATTGGTTATGGGAGTTGGTGGAGCAGGTGGTAACGCAATTAATGCAATGATCGAAGACGGCATGCAAGGAGTAGAGTTTGTGGCAGTAAATACCGATGCTCAAGATTTAAAAGTCAACAAAGCAGATGCAAAAATACAAATAGGAATGAATTTAACAAAAGGTCTTGGTGCAGGGGCAAAACATGATATCGGACAAGCTGCTGCTGACGAGTCTTTGAATGAAATAGTAACTTACCTTCAAGGAGCCAACATGGTTTTCATTACCGCTGGAATGGGCGGGGGAACAGGTACAGGCGCATCTCATGTAATAGCTAGAGCTGCTAAAGAACTAAATATTTTGACTGTGGGAGTAATCACTTTACCTTTTTCTTATGAGGGACCAAAAAGAATGAGAAGAGCAACAGAGGGTTGGGCAAAATTGAAACAACACTTAGATGCATCAATAGTTGTACCTAATCAAAATCTTTTTAAAATCGCAAATGAGGCAACTACTTTTGAAAAATCTTTTTCTTTATCAAATGATGTTTTAAAACATGGTGTTCGAAGCGTCACAGATCTTATGGTGAGACCTGGATTAATCAATTTAGATTTTGCTGATGTCGAAACTGTTATGAGTTCTATGGGCAAAGCCATGATGGGAACTGGTGAAGCAGAAGGTGAAAACCGAGCAATCGCAGCAACAGAACTTGCATTAAATAATCCTTTAATAGATGATTATTCATTAAAGGGTGCAAAAGGATTGCTTGTAAACATTACAGGTGGAGAAGATATAAAACTTTTTGAGGTTGATCAGGCAGTTAACAAAATAAGAGCTGAAGTTGACCCGGAAGCGGAACTAATATTTGGAGCAATAAAAGATGAAAATCTAAATGGAAAAATGAGAGTTTCTATTGTTGCTACAGCATTAGATGGTGAAACTTTAGAGTCCCAGTCAGTGATTAATAATGTGCATAGAATTCATACTAGAAACACCGGCTATTCAGAAAGCACATCTAACAATGTAAGTAACATTCCTCCATTACCAGACCTAGGAGCAATTGAAGGTGCAACGGCTTTAAAATTAAGCGAGGAAGTAAAGTTAGAAGACTCCTCACAAAAACAGGAAGACCTCGTAACTGGAGTTTCATTGGAAAATGCAGCTTATTTTGAAAACAGTATAAATCAAAGCGAAGTGAAAAAAAACGAGGAACTAGAAGAAACAGTGATTGATGATATCTCTATTTATGAGGAAAAATCTTCGGACAATTTTGAAACTGATACTAATCAAGATGAGGTTTCCCCCCAATTATTTTCTGATGAGGAAAACATCGATACCTCATCAGAGAATAATGCCGATGATATTTTGAAGGAAGAAGAAGAAGACTTTGAAATACCAGCTTTTTTGAGAAAACAAAAATTTTAACTAAAAAATAGATGAAAGACATTTCATCTTTAAAAACACCATCTCATTATTCTGTAATGGTAGATGAAGTTTTGCAGATTTGTGAACCAGAAAAAGGTGGCATATTTGTCGATTGCACATTTGGTATTGGTGGTTACACAAAAAGAATTCTTGATTATCCAAATACAAAAGTAATAGCTATTGATAGAGACGATGAGGCATTAAAAATTGCAAAAAATTTTAAAAAAAATTTTAAAAATCGTTTTACATTCCATCATCTTAAATTCAGCGATATTCACAAAGTTCTAAAAGAGGGTGAAAAAGTTGATAATGTTATATTTGATCTAGGAATCTCATCAACGCAAATTTTTAATATGAAAAGAGGTTTTTCTTTTAATTCAAATTATAAACCTGACATGAGAATGGGACTCAACACAATTAGTGCATTAGATGTATTGAATAACCTAGATGTCAAAACTTTAGGCAATGTCATTAAAATTTTTGGCGAGGAAAAAGAGGGATCAAAAATTGCAAAAAATATAGTAAAATATAGAAAACAAAGACAAATTAAATTAGTTTCTAATTTAGTAAACATAATTAACAATTCAAAAAAAAGAGACTTTAAAAAAAAGATAAATCCCTCCACTAAAACTTTTCAAGCAATAAGAATATTTGTGAATAACGAGATTTCTGAGTTAATTGAAGGTTTAATAAAAGCTACAAAAATTTTAAAAAAAGATGGAAAGTTAATCATAGTAAGCTTTCATTCAATTGAGGACAAAATAATAAAATTTTTTTTCAAAAATTTTGCTAAAAATAAATCAAGAGGCTCAAGATATTATCCAGATTTTGATCAAAAGAGATATTTGTTTAAAGACTATAAGAATCAAGTAATAAGACCATCGATTTCTGAAATTAAACAAAACAATCCCTCAAGGTCTGCAAAATTGAGATTTGTTACTAGAAGTAAAGAGGATTTTTTTTATCCAATTGAACTTAAGAATAAGTTTATAAATTACTTAAAACTAGAAAGTACATATGTTTAAAAAAAATTTTATTGTGTCTATATCTGTTTTTTTTGTTTTAATGATATTTACATCAGTGGTGAAAAATAGCTCTAGAAACATTGAAAAAAATATAGAAAATTTAAATCGAGAAATTTCTTTGCTAGAAAAACAATTGCATGAAGCTGAAATAGATTATGTATATTTATCTAATCCAGAAAACCTAAATAAACATTTAATAAATTTTAAAGAAAAAAAATATATTGCTTATGACCATTCAAGAATATTTTTAACAATAGATGATTTTTTAAAATATAGCTCTAAACAAACAAAAAAAATAACTAAGAATTAGATTATGAGTGAAAAAAAAAAGAAAAAATTTACTAATCAGAAAAGTTTTTATTTTGAGGATTATGATTACGATTTTAGAAATAGACTCAATAAAACAAGACTCAACATTACAGAAGAGAGAATTTATTTGCTTTTTTTTGTTTTTTTTTCATTAATTTTAATATTTACTATCAAAATTTTCAGCACATCTTTACAAGAATCAAATTTTAGAAATAGTCAAAATTATTATGATACAATTTTTAAACCATTAAGGACTGATATTCTTGATAGAAATGGAGTACCAATTGCTAAAAATGTAAGAGTTTATAATGCCGCTATAAAACCCAATTTAATAAAAAATAAAAAAAAATTCATTTTAAAACTTAAGTTACTTTACCCTGAATTTGATGCACTAAATATCAAAAAAAATTTAGAAAAGAATAAATATTTTTATTTAAAAAAAAATATAAGTGAAGATGAAAGATTAAAACTATGGTCATTAGGTGAAAAAGGTATATTATTTGAGACGACACAAACTAGGATATATCCTCACAAGAGTCTTTTTAGTCATGTTTTAGGTCAAATAGATGACGATAATAAGGGCATATCGGGATTAGAAAAATCTTTTAATAATCAATTAAAATCAAACAAAGAACCAATAACAACAACACTTGATGCAAATGTTCAATTTTTAATTAGAGAAGAGTTAATTAAATTTCAGAAGATATTTAAAAACATTGGTAGCGCTTCAATATTAATGGACGCGAACAACGGTGAAATACTTTCTATGGTATCTTTGCCTGATTTTGACATCAATAAAAGAAAAACAATCAAGGATCTTAATTATATCAACAGGGCCACCAAAGGTGTTTATGAACTTGGGTCTGTTTTCAAAACTTTTACGTTAGCTGGAGCTTTAAATGAAGGTGTTGTGGAAACTAATACAGAGTTCAAAAATCTTCCAAAAGAAATTACTTGTGCAGGGAAACCTATAGGGGAATATGATAACAAAATTCCATCTGATCTAACAGCTGAACAAATTTTAATTAGATCTGGCAATATTGGTTCAGTTAGAATTGGCCAGAAAATTGGAAGTGAAAAAATGAGAAACTTTCTTGAAAATATAGGTGTATTAAGTAAAATAAAATTTGATATTGAAGAAGTAGGTGAGCCAATATCTTTTAGATGGGGAAAGTGTAAACTTGCAACAGCATCTTTTGGCCACGGAATTACAACAACACTTCTGCAACTTGCAAAAGGCTATTCAATTATATCCAACGGAGGTTTCAATATAAATCCAACATTAATAAAAAAAAAAGAGAAAGAGAGTAAAAATATTAGAATTTTGAATAAACATGTATCAAGCAAGATAAATCCGATTTTAAGAAAAATTGTATCAACAAAAGAGGGTACCGCTAATTTTGCAAATATTGAAGGATTTGAAGTCGGAGGCAAAACTGGTACAGCTCAAAAATCATTCAATGGTGTTTATTCAAAAAATAAAATTAATACCTTTGTTGCTGTTTTTCCAATATCAAAGCCACAATACATTTTAATAGTACTATTAGATGAACCTAAGCCCAATAAAGACTACATTTATCATTATAAAGATGGAAGTGGATGGAAATTCAAAGGCACACCTTATAATACAGCTGGATGGACTTCCGTAGAAATTGCGGGCAAAATTATAGAAAAAATTGGTCCTATTTTAGCCATAAATAAAATTGATTTTTACGACAAACATGTTGTTAAAAAATCTTATTAGTAATCTAAAGCCTGAACTTGCTGCTCTAAAAATAAAAGGCATTTCCTTTGATAGCAGAAATGTAAAAAAAGGAGATTTATTTGTTTCTATAAAAGGCGATAAATTTGATGGTAACGACTACATCAATCAAGCTACATCAAAAGGAGCTAGAGTAATTGTTCACTCTCGCAAAATAAAAAGAAATAACAAAGGAACATTTATAAAGTTTAAAGATACAAGAAACATTCTTGCTTGGTTAAGTACAAAATATTATAAAAATAAACCTAACAACATAGTTGCTGTTACAGGCACTAACGGGAAGACTTCAATATCAGATTTTTTTTATCAAATTTTTATGTTGCAAAATAGAAAGTGTGGTTTCATAGGAACACTTGGTTTTAGAAAAAATAAATTTCTTAAGAGAAGAAATTTAACAACATTAGATTCATTAACATTAAATAAAGATTTAGATGAGATGAAGAGAAGTGGCATAAATAATGTTATTATTGAGGCCTCAAGTCACGGACTCAAGCAAAAAAGATTAGATTTTTTAAAAATCAAAGCTGGTATTTTTTCAAATTTAAGCCATGACCATTTAGATTATCACAACAACATGAAAGATTATTTCAATTCTAAACTTTTACTATTCAAAAATCTTTTAAGCGACAATGGAACAATAATTACCGATACTGACATTAAACAATACAAAGATATAAAAAAAATTCAAACAAAAAGAAAATTTAAGATTTTAACAATTGGATCTAAAAGTAATACATTCAAAATTTTAAATCATAAAATTTTCAAAAATCATCAGATTTTAGATATTAAATATAAAAATAAAGTATATAAAATAAAAATTAATTTATATGGCTCCATACAAGTTAAAAATTTATTAATGGCAGCACTAGCATCGAAAGTTTGTGGCCTTAAACTTAAAGATATTTTTGAGAATATTAAAAAAATAAAAAGTGTAGAAGGCAGGTTGGAATTGGTAAGAACTTTACCAAATCTTTCAAAAATATTTCTTGATTATGCACATACTCCAGATGCATTAGAAAATGCGATACTTTCTTTAAGACAACATTTTAAAAAAAAAATTACTGTTGTTTTTGGTTGCGGCGGCGAAAGAGATAAAAGTAAAAGAAGATTAATGGGAAAAATTGCAAAAAAATATTGTGACAAGATTTTTGTAACGGATGATAACCCAAGAAATGAAAATCCAAAAAAAATAAGAAAAGATATAATGAAAGGATTAAAAAATTCAAATGCCAAAGAGATTGGTAATAGAAAAAAAGCAATTCTTTATGCTTTAAAAAAATCTTACCCAAATGAAGTAATTTTAATTGCTGGAAAAGGCCATGAGAACTATCAAATTTTAGGAAATAAAAAAATTTTTTTAAGTGATAAAAATATTATTAAAAATTTTAAAAATAAAAATATTTATTCTAATAAAATAAACTATGATTTAAAATATAATGGAATAATTTTAAGAAAAACTTTAAAAGCTAAAAGAGATTATTTTTTTAATAACGTTTCAATAAACTCTAAAACCACAAAAAAAAATAATTTATTTGTTGCAATTAAGGGTACAAAAAATGATGGTCACAATTTCTTAAGTGAGGCAAAAAAAAATGGTGCAAATTATTGTGTAATATCTAAACCAAACAAAAAAAAATCAAAATTAATTCTTGTAAAAAAAACTATGAGCTTTTTATATCGATTGGCTAAAAACAAAAGAGATTTATCTTCAGCCACATTTATAGCTGTCACAGGAAGTTCTGGAAAAACCACTGTAAAATCTATGCTTGGAAATTTATTAGCTCAGTTCTCAAATACTTATTTTTCTCCAAAATCTTATAATAATCAATACGGTGTTCCTTTGAGTATTTCTAATATAGGTCCGAGAGATGATTTTGGAGTTTTCGAAGTCGGTATGAATAAATTCAACGAAATTTATAAACTTTCCAGTTTAGTAAAACCACATATTGGTATAATCACAAATGTTTCAGAAGCTCATCTTGAAAATTTTAGAAATACAAAAGACATAGCGAAAGCTAAAAGTGAAATTATATACAATATAGAAAAAGGTGGAACAGTAATTTTAAACAGAGATGATAATTTTTTTAATTATTTTGTAAAAATTGCTAAAAAAAATAAAATAAAAGTAAAGTCTTTTGGATTTTCAAAAAAATCTAATATTAGATTTTTAAATTTAATAAAAAAACAAGGATCTTTATTTTTCAGAATGATGGTAAATGAAAAGAAATTTTTATTTAAAATAAATAATAGTAATAAAAGTCATTTAATGAACATTCTATCCTGTGTTGCGGTATTAGATGAGCTAAATCTTGACTTATATAAAGTAAGAAACTTTTTTAAAAGCCAAACCCTTTTGAAAGGTAGAGGAAAGATAAGCAAAATAAATATGTTTAATAAGCAGTTTTTTTTAATTGATGAAAGCTATAATGCAAATCCATTGTCTGTAAAATCTGCAATTGAGAATTTTTCTGAAATTCAAAGAAAAGGTAAAAAAAAATACTTTCTTTTTGGGGATATGTTAGAACTAGGAAAGAATTCTCACATTTATCATAAAAAAATCTCTAAACTGATAAATAAGAGTGATATTAACAAAACTTTCGTTTTTGGTAACAAAGCATTAGAAACATATAAGTTTTTAAAAAAAAATAAAAGAGGTGATGTGGTTAAAGATTTGAAATCATTTAAAAATAAGATTTCCAAAGTTCTAAAAAATGGAGACTTTTTGATGATCAAAGGTTCAAATGCAACAAAATTACATGAAGTTTCAAAAGAATTTATAGGAGGAGCTAAATAAATGCTTTATAGCCTTTTAACTTCTTTAGTTGATACTTTTTCTTTTCTAAATGTATTTAAGTACATAACCTTTAGAATAGGTTTGTCAGTGATCACATCGCTCACAATTATTTTCTTAATTGGCAATCCTCTTATAAGGTATTTTTCAAAAAAACAAATTACTGGACCAATTAGACAGGATGGACCGATTGATCACATTATAAAGAAAAGTGGGACACCTACGATGGGCGGATTAATGATTTTGATAGGAATTATTGTAAGCACCCTTATGTGGGCTGATTTAAATAATGTGTACATTTGGATAGTTCTTTTTGTTTGTGCAAGTCTCGGCTTATTAGGCTTTGTAGATGATTATTTAAAAATTAAATTAAAAAACTCTTCAGGAATTAATGCAAAACTTAAATTCTTTGGACAATTTCTAATTTCTTTAGTTGCTATTTTAATACTTATTTATTTTACAGATCATGAAAGTATATCAAACTTGTATTTTCCTTTTTTTAAAAATCTAGTTCTAAACATGGGTTTATTTTTTATTCCTTTCGGAATTTTTGTAATTATTGGTTCTTCAAATGCCGTAAATCTAACTGACGGATTAGACGGTTTAGCTACAGTTCCGGTCATGTTAGTTGCTTTATCATTTGCTTTAATTTGTTATTTGGTCGGAAATACAATTTTTGCAAATTATTTACAAATTCAATACATATCCAATGTTGGAGAACTGTCGATTTTCTGTGGTTCCATAGTGGGGTCGTGTTTAGGTTTTCTTTGGTATAATGCACCACCAGCAAAAATATTTATGGGTGATACTGGATCATTGTCTCTAGGAGGATCCATAGCTTCTGTTGCAATAATAGTAAAACACGAAATCGTTCTTGCAATTGTGGGCGGATTATTTGTTTTGGAAACAGTTTCAGTAATTATCCAAGTAATTTCATTTAAATTAACTGGAAAAAGAGTATTTATGATGGCACCCATACACCATCACTTTGAGAAAAAAGGTTGGGCAGAGTCAACAGTGGTAATTAGATTTTGGATAATTGCCATTATTCTGGCTTTAGTAGGACTAGCGACATTAAAATTAAGATAATTCATGAACCCAATAATTTTGAACTCCTCATCCATGAACTTTTGTATTTATGGTCTTGGATCGACTGGAAAGTCGGTAGTTAATTATTTTAAAAGAAAAAAATTTTTAGATTATAAAGTTTGGGACGACAGTATGAAGAAAGAAAAAGAGATCAAATTTTTTTCAGAATATCTAGATTCAGCTGATTACATTGTTGTTAGTCCTGGAATAAGCCTAAGAAAAGCAAAACTCAAAAAAAAACTCATTAAAAACAAACACAAAATTATTACAGACCTTGATCTACTTTATCTTTTTAATCCAAAAATTAAATCGATTGTTGTCACGGGTACAAATGGAAAATCTACAACATGCAAAATACTGGAACATGTGCTGAAAAAAAACAAAATTAATGTTAAGTTAGGGGGAAATATAGGTAAACCAGTTTTAGATTTAAATTTAAAAAATAAACCATTGGTAATTATTGAGGCTTCTTCTTTTCAATTAGCCTATTCACAATTTGTCAGACCAGATTATGCTGCAATACTAAATATAACTAATGATCACCTGGATTGGCACGGTTCTAATAAAAATTATGTTAATTCTAAATTTAAAATTTTTTCAAATCAAAAAAGTAATAATTTTGCATTTCTTAATGATAAAAGACTTGTTAGAAAATTTAAAAAAAATAAATATCAAAGCAGTTTAAAATTTATAAATAAGAAAAAGTACAAGCAAATTCATAATAAAATAAAAAATGATTATTTAAATTCAGATGCAAATATTGAAAACATGAGCTACGTTTATGCTTTTGCCAAACACTTAAAAATAAAAGAAAAATCTTTTGTAAAATCTTTGAAATCTTTTAAAGGATTGAAACATAGGCACGAAATATTCTATAAAAAAAATAATAAAGTATTTATAAATGACTCAAAAGCAACAAGTTTTGAGTCGAGCAGATTTGCATTAAAAAGCAATAAGAATATTTTTTGGATTCTTGGTGGTCTTCCAAAATTGGGAGATAAATTTTACTTAGACGGGGTAAAAAAAAATATTATCAGAGCATACATTGTTGGAAGATACATAAAATATTTTCAAAGACATTTAAAAGGCAAAGTTCCTTTTAAATTATGTAAAACTTTAGGTAAGGCAGTAACTTCAATATTTAGTGATTTAAAAAGTGTAAAAGGAAAAAAAATTACTATTTTATTAAGTCCAGCTAGTGCATCTTACGATCAATTCAAAAATTTTGAACAAAGAGGTAATTTATTTAAGAAATTAATAAGAAGTTATATAAATTAAATGGATAGATTTTTTAATACTGAAAATTACTGGAGGAATATAGACAAACCTATCTTGTTTAGCTTTGTGTTATTATTTACTTTAGGAATATTTTTTTCATTCTCATCAACATCTTTTCTTGCTGATGAGAGGCTTAATAAAGGGTACTATTTCTTTTTTCAGAAACACCTTTTATATGCACTAACTTCTTTTTCAATTATGATCTTTATTTCCATGATTAATACCGATTTAATCAATAAAAGTTTAATACCTCTTTTTGTATTTTTTTTGTTTTTACTTATATTGGTTCCATTATTTGGAATTGAAGTTAAAGGTGCGAAAAGATGGCTTAATCTTTATATATTTCGCTTTCAGCCTATTGAGTTTATAAAGCCCCTTTTTATTTTAGTTGCAGCTCAAGTAATTGCCTCAAATAAAGTTAAAAATTTAAATTCATCACATCTAATTTCATTCTTACTTTTGTCGATAATAATTTTTTTACTTTTGATTCAACCAGATCTTGGACAAACTGTACTATTAATTTCCACATGGATTTCATTAATTTTTGTTTCAGGCTTTAATGTTTTATTTCTTTTTTTAATATTAATTTTTGTTATAGCATCATTTTTCTCTTTATTATATTTAGCTCCTGAAAAATTTAATTATATTATATCTAGACTTACTTCATTCATGGATCCTGAAAAATCGGGAAATTTTCAGTCACAGAGAGCCATTGAAGCAATTAAGCAAGGAGGTCTGAAAGGCCAAGGTATGGGTGAAGGAATTTTAAAAGAAAGTGTTCCAGAAGCTCATACAGATTATATTATTGCTGTAGTAAGTGAGGAATTTGGTTCATTAATATCAATATTAATTATTACAATTTTTCTTTTTATTTCACTCAGAATAATTAAAAAAGTTATTAGTTATTCAAATAATTTTTATAAACTTTCACTCTGCGGTTTGATCTCACTATTAATTTTTCAAACCTTTATACATGTTGGAGTTAACGCAAATTTATTGCCGACAACCGGGATGACCTTGCCTTTTCTAAGTTATGGTGGTTCATCCTTGTTATCTAGTGGGATAATTGCTGGAATACTTTTAAACTATACATCCTTAACAGAAAAA
>MDTG01323190.1_pt1 | contig 11240 bp, 9 predicted proteins | sample 811421 | NCBI WGS metagenome assembly MDTG01 (sample SAMN05326645, study PRJNA326480) | marine metagenome | isolation source: seawater | place: Pacific Ocean: South East | collected 2011
TAATATCTTGGTAACTGGTGGTGCTGGATATATCGGAAGCCACATAGTCGAACTTCTTTTAAAAAAAAAAAAAAATGTAGTAATTTTAGATAATTTAATAACCGGTTATAAGCGGTTAATAAATAAAAAAGCTAAATTTGTTAATGCTGATATAAGGAATAAATCTAAGGTAATAGATGTAATCAAAAAAAATAATATAAATTCAATTATTCATCTGGCTGCACATCTAAATGTAAGTGAGGCAGAGAGGTATAAAAAGAAGTACTATTATAACAACGTTATTGGAACTAAAATGATTCTACAGGCTTGCAAAGAAACGAATGTAAAAATAATGGTTTTTTCTTCATCTTGCAGTGTTTATGGGAATGTGAAAGGTTCAGTTAGTGAAAATACAAAAAAAAATCCTAAAGGATATTATGGTTATACAAAACATAAATGTGAAGAATTAATAAAAGAATTTTCATCAAAATATAATATTAATTATGGTATTTTAAGATATTTCAATGTTGCAGGAGCAAGCCCATCAGGAAAAATTGGAGAAATAGAAATCTCACATGGACATTTAATTAAAAATTTGTCAATAGAGGCACATAAAAAAAAACCAATGATAAAAATATATGGAAAAAATTATAAAACCAAAGATGGAACATGTATTAGAGATTATATACATGTGAGCGATCTTGCAGATATACATCTAAAAAGTCTTAATTATATAAAAAAAAATAAAAAATCTTTCACTCTTAATTGTGGATATGGTAAAGGATACTCTGTTTTAGAAATTGTAAACATATTTAAAAAATTAAAAAAAAATGTAAATCTTAAATATCAAAAGAGAAGAGCTGGTGATATTTCAGTTGTTTATTCAAACACAAAAAAATTTAAAAGACTTTTTAGATGGAAACCAAAATACAACAATATCAGAATGATTATTCAAAGTGCTATTAATTGGGAAAAAAAATTAATTAAAAACTAAAACGTTGGGAAAAAAACCACTTATTACTATTGGAATTACTTCTTACAATGCAGAAGATACTATTTATAAAGCTGTTATTTCCGCTTTAAAGCAAAATTATATTAATAAGGAGATTTTAATTATAGATGATGGATCTAAAGATAAAACTGTAACTAAAATCTTAAAATTAAAAAAAAAATATAAGTTTATAAAATTTTATAAAAATAAAAAAAATTATAATTATGCTTATTCACTAAATTTATTAATTAAAAAAGCTAAAGGTAAATTTATTGTTTTTTTTGATGATGATGACATTAGTAATAGTAAAAGAATATCAAGACTTTATAATCGATTAATTACCTATGAAAAAAAAAATAATACAAATAAGGTTCTTATTTATTCAAATAGGAAAGTGATAGATAAAAGAAAAGAAATAGTTCATTACGAGAAATTAGGAATTGGCAGAAAATCACCAGAACCACATGGAATAGTAGTAGCAGAATATATACTAAAAGTTTTGGATAAAGGTACTAATTTTGTTTGGGGTGAATTTGGAAGTTGTACCTTAATGAGTAGGTTAAAATTTTTAAAAAAAATAAATGGATTTGACACAAAATTTGATCGATGCGCTGAATTAGATATGGCAATTAAAGCTTCTTTTAATAATGCTCATTTTATAAGTGTTAACAAACCATTAATTACTCAAAATATAACAAATAAACCTCACAAAACTCTTAAGAAAGATCTCAAAGCAAGATTTATGCTTACTAATAAATATAAAAAATTTCTAGAAAAAAGAAATTTATACTATTTGTCATTATTAAATGTTTATGCATGGTATTGGTATCAGAGAAAAATGAATATTTTAGGTAATATTTTTAGAGGTTTTTACTATTTACTTAAATTTAAAAATAACTTTAAATTATAAAATGATAATTTAATTAAATACCAAATTATTTTATTTAGCATTTTCTTAAAAAACACTATTAAACAAAAATAATATTACATTGTAGAATTTAAGTTTTGTAATATTTGATTTTTTTATTAATCTAAATAATAGATAAAAAATAAATCAAATTTCTCCTAAATTTAAGTTTTCTTTGAAATAATCTCAAACATATCTGCATGTTTTTTTGCTACTTTCTGAATTGTAAATTTATTGCTTATTACTTTTTGTATATTTTTTGAAAATCTTAAGTATTTTTTTTCACTCATTTTAATCATACGTGTAAGTTTGTTATTAAGTTCCCATTCATTGTTTAAATTAAAAATAAATCCATTTTTATTATCAGAAATAATATCTTCTACACCACTTACCTTTGATGATAAAGAGGGCAATCCATATGCAGATGCCTCTAATAATGAGTTAGACATTCCCTCTGAAACCGATGCTGAAACATAAAAGTGATTTTTTTTAAAGTATCTTAAAAGTAGATTTGTTTTATTTTTAATAAAAACTTTTTTTTCCAAATTGCAAAATTTAATTAATTTTTTTATTTGTTTTTTCTGTGTACCATCGCCAATGAGTGTAAGTCTATAATTAAGATTTTTATTCAATTTTGCGAAGGACTTTATCAAAAATTCTATATTTTTTTCTTCATCAAATCTGCCAAAATATAAGAAATTTTTTATATTATTTTTGTTTTTTTTTTCATTTCCTAAAAATTCTTCACCATTAAAAATATTAAATATTTTTTTTTTTTTAATTTTATAGAATTTTAAATTTTTATAAATTTCTTTACTATTAGAGACCCATGCAGAAACACAACTAATTAAAATTTGAACTGCAATATTACCAATGATTTTTTTTTTTTTGATTTGATTTAAATCAAATAATTCACCACCTCTTCCAATTTTGATAATTAATTTTTTTCTAAAAATTTTTGATACAAGTGCAAATGGAATTGAATGAAGTCTTCCATGTACAACATAAATAGCATCAAAATTTTTTATATTAAAAATTGACCAATAAAAAACTTTAATGAACCAAACTATAAATGAAAATATAGCAAAACCACCTAAACTTGGTAAGTGTTTTACTTTTAATCTAGTAATATTTACATTTTTGATTTTGTTTTTTTTAGGAGTAAAAGAATTGGTTCTGGGACAAATAATTTCTGTATAATAATTGTTATTATTAAGTTCGTTTGTTATTTTTAATGTTTGTTGCTCTGCACCTCCATAACTTTCTGGTAGAAATGTGTGAGTAACAAATAATATTTTTTTAATCATTTAAAATTTATTTATTTTATCAATTAATAAATGATTTTACTTTTATATTCCCAAATATTCATGGATTATATTTTTTTCATCTAAACTAGTTAGTGATTTTCTACCAATAAATACAAATCCATTGGCTGATTTTAATTTTCTTTTTTCTGGAATAATGTAATCAATATAAGATAGGATAATAAATGGTAGCGATAGTAAATTTGTTAAAAATTTATTATTTAAAATAGCATAGAAAAAATATTTTATTGACCAATAGAGTGATAAACCTGGTCCACCATTTGTTCTTTGGTAGATTGAGTTAAATGATTTGAATAACCATCTATGCCCTAAAGCAGTGTATCTTTGAAAATCATAAGGTTCTTCATGTGACTGTTGCATAAATGGTGTTTCTGCAAATACAATTCCATCTTTCTTCAAAATTCTCTTTATTTCGTTAACTACCTGCAAAGGATTTAATACATGCTCTAATACTGCTTGAATAATAACACCATCAACTGACTCATCTTTTAAAGGTAGGTTATGACAATCGGATATAAATTGAATATTATTGTTTGGGTAAACATCTGTTGATATTATTTCAATATCTTTGCTATTATATATTATACTACTTCCGCTACCAATATTTCCACCACCTATAACTAAGATTTTTGAATTTTTATTTAAATTATTTTTAAAAATTTCAAATGATTTTTTTGAAAAATAATTGTTTCCTGTTAAAAAATTTTTAATTTTTTTGTTAATTTTAAATCTTTTTCCAATAGGAGAATTATCAAATTTTATATTTTTAAAAAATGTCTCTTCAAATACACTACTTTTAAAATTAATTAATATAGGAATATTTCTAATATTTTTATAAGACTTTTTATCACTCGAAACTGATTGAATTAGGTTGCCATTCCATTCAAATTTTATTGGTTTTTTGCTTTCAGGATCAATTAAATCATCTTTTAAATCTTTTATATTTAACAACATTTAATTAAATTTTCTAAATATATTTATTATATAATTATTCATTTTTTTTGGTAACAACAAAAAAATTAAAGATAACAATGATGAATAATTAAATATATTATACTTTATTGAGTCTCTAATTAGGTAAAATGCTTTCTTTCTATTGTTATAGTAATAAATTTCATTAATTGCTGCCTTAATTCTATTTCTAGATTTTCTAACATCTTGATACTTTATTAAATCTGGATTTCTTTTTATTGATTTTTCAACGACTTTATCCCCATGTAAAATTAAGTTCGACAATTTATTTGTAATTTGGTTTTCATGTCTTCTTTTAAAACATAAAAAATCGTCGATGTGATATATTTTGAACTTTTCAAGCAATCTTAAATAAAAGTCTGTATCCTCATAATATTTTAAATTTTCATCAAATTTCCCAATTTTGCTAAATACTTCAGATTTTATTAAAACTGTTGATGGAACTATTGGACCATCCTTGCAAAAATAATTTATAATTTGATTATTAATATTATTAAAAGATTTTACTTTAATATTTTTTCTTTGTGATAAATTTTGATTTTTAAAATCAACAAAGTTTGTATATATAAGACCATAACTTTGATCTAAAAGTTTAAAGTTAATTAATTGTAATTCCAACTTTTTTTCGTGCCAATAATCATCTCCATCTAATATAGCAATATATTTACCAGAGGAATGTAAAATCCCAAAATTTCTTGACTTACTTAGAGATTTAAAATTCACATCTAATACTTTAAATTTAGGGAATTTTTTTTCATAAGCCTTGACTATATTTATTGAATTATCAGTTGAATTATCAATCACAACAATTATTTCTTTAATTAATCTGAAAATAGACTGTCTAAGTATACTTTTAATACTATCTTCAATATAATTTTCTTCGTTATGGCAGGTAACTATAACTGTAATTTCTTTTTGAATGTCATTTACTGTCATTTGTTTTTTTGATTTTAGCTTCTATTAAATCTGGTAACACAGATAGAATACCAATCAATATAAATGATCGTGTAGAAGACGCTTCTGTTCCAATATAAAATGCTGCAGGAACAAATATAGAAAGCATCAAAAAATTGATGTCTGGAAGATAAATTTTATTATTAATTTTTAAATTTTTAATAACAACTTTTAAACGAGACCAACTTTTAATCCAAATAAATATGTAAAATATGAATCCTATAATTCCGTTTTCAACCAAAACACGTTGAAATTCACCATGGATTCCAAGTTTCATAAATTTAGGTAAATAATTATAATCCTGATTAACAACTACTTCATAATTATTTGTTCCTATACCCATTAAAAAATTATTTTTTATAAGTTCTTTTGATATTTCTAATGAAAAAGCTCTTTGGGCGTTGCTGTAAGTATCTTCCCTAGAAATATTACCTGTCTGAAGAACATAATTAAAATTGCCAGTGTTCATGAGATTTAATGTGGTATCAATTTTATTCTTTATATATGAATTAGTTATATAACTACTACTAATTGAAAAACCAAAATATAAAATGGATAGCATTATGAAGGATTTAATACCAATCCCTTTAAAATAATTTAATAAAAATAAAAAAATAAATATTGCAATCGCTTTCCTTTCTCCACTTAAAATTAATATTAAAAACAATATTACTGAAAAAAATAAAAATACTGGTGATTTATTTTTTTTACTTAAATTAAAATATATAAAAAAAATTACTGTAAAAAAGCTGTAAGCTATTCGTGTATCAGCCAAACTTTTCCATCCAACCAGATAACCATTATATATGTGCCAACTAATTGTGTAAAATATAATTAAAGCCGTTGATATTAAAATATATTTCATCAAATTCTTAAAGTTAATAAATTCTCTCGATTTAATTATTATATATAAAAAAAAACAAATTAGCGTAATTTGAATAAACTCTCTTAATAAATTAAGTAGTCCTAGTTTGTGACTCATCATAACATGAAAAAAGAAGAAGGGTAGAATATATAAATAGCCCTTTGATTGATTTTCACTTTGAAGATTTTTAAAGAAAAAATAGACAAAAAAGAACAATGTTAGAGCATCAAATAAACGTAATACAGCAAAGTCTGTTTGAAATCTAAGATTAGAAAATAATGCAAGAACTAGTAAAGCAATTATTTTTTCTACATTATTAATTTTGACCATATCGTTTTAGTAATTTACGGTATACAAAATCTATTTTATTTGGCATTTTTTTATCAGACCACTTTGTAACATCCGTTTGTTTTGCAAATTTCGTCATTTTAAGTAAATTTTTATTTTTTTTTAATAAAAAATTAATTTTATTAAAAAAATCAATTTCGCTATTGTGTCTAATTATAAAACCATTTTTTGAATTTATAATTATTTCTTCAACACCAGGTATATCTGTTGATACAACAGGTTTACCACTAGCAAAATATTGTGGAATTACACGAGGCAAACCTTCTCTTATAGAATACATCACACATAAATTCGATAATGCTATATATCTCTCTGGGTATTGAGTATAACCTGTAAATAAAATATTATTTTTTATTTTTAATCTTTTTGCTTCTTTTTTAACTTTTTTTAATAACATTCCTGATCCAACAAAAATCAAAAATAATTTTTTATTTTGAATAAGTAATTTTTTAAAAATTGATAAAAATTCTATTTGTCTTTTTCTTTTTTCAAATGCTCCAACATATGTAATTATATTCATATTATAATATTTTTTATAATTTTTTAATTTAACTAAGTTATAATTTAGTTTTACGTTCTTAAATTTATTAATGTTAAATCCAGAGTGAATTACACAGTATTTTTTTTTGTGTGATATGTTATGTTTTAATGATTGATCTAACATACCTTTACTAACACATATATATTTATCAGTGACCAAACTAGTAATTTGTTCCAATAATATATAAAAAGATTTTTTAAAGAAATTCACATTTATAAAAGGCAAAATGTGTACAGTATGAATAATAACTGGTACTTTATTCAGCTTTGCAGACAAACGACCTAAAATACCAGCCTTACTTTCATGGGTGTGAATTATATCAGGATTTAATTTTTTAATTATGCAAAATAATTGATAGAAAGCTAATAAATCTTTCAAGGGGTTAATATCTCTAACTAAGTTTTTTATCTTAATTAACTTAACTCTTTTATCTAATTTTGAGATTATTTGATTTTCATATTCGCTTCCAATTATAAGTGTAACTTTATCACCTATTTTTACAGAATAATTACATGTAATAAGAGTATTTTCTTCTGCACCTCCATTTAAAAATCTTGTAATTATATGGCAAATATTTTTTTTCACATTTAATTTTTTAATTTATATTTGAGACTACATTTTTTATTTGGTCAGTATAAAAATTTACTCTTTTATCAAAATACTTAATACTTTTTTGAAAATTCTTTTTTGACATTGCGTATTTTTCTATTTTTGAAAAGTTTATTCTTTGATTAGGTTGAATTATTTTTTTTCTTTTTGTATAGAGGTAGTATTTTTGTTCACCAACATTAGTGGTTAAAATAAAGCAACCACACTTAAGTGCCTCAGCTATTGATATACCAAAACCTTCGAAATTACTTAAACACAAATAATATTTTGATTTGTTCAAATACTTAATTACATTTTCATTACTGATATTTTTTTTTAGATACAATTTACATAAATTTTTTAAATTATTTTTAATTTTTATTAAATTTGTTTTTGATTGAAAATTATCAGTTATAATTAAAAGCTTAAATTTTTTGCTCTGATACGATAAATTTTTTTCTATAAATTTTTCCAAATTATTAAAGCCTTTTTGGTTAGTATTTCTTGCAACTATAATAAAATCATAATCACGCTTATTCCAAATTTTAAAATTAAATTTCGGAAACTTGTAGTCTTTAAAATAAAAATTTATTATATTGTTTTGATCAATAATATTTTTATTATAGACTGATTTTGCTGTACTAAAACTATCAAACACACGTTTATTAGATGCCAAAGTCAATTTGGTACAGATCATCTTATTGAATGCTGTAGGATAATTGGAATTATGTAGAAATGAAATCCAATAGAATCTTGTAAATGAAATTTTCAAAAAAAAACAAATTATGTGAGAGAGCCATAACGATGAAATAATTATATAATTATTGTCTAATTTTTTTTTTAAATATAAAAATAAACTTATTGATTTATAAAACTTAACAAAAATACTATCTTTTAAATTAAAAATAAATTGTACTCTATAACATAAATCATATTTAAAAAATTTTTGTGCTTTTAAAGCACCAGTCTCAATACCTCCACTTGTTTTTGCATGAATTATGTGAATTACTTTTTTGTTTTTTATCACTTGGCAAACCTAAATTAGTTTAAATCAATTATAAAATTTCTTCAAAAAGATCTATCTATTTAGTAATTTTAAAAATCTTCAAAATTTCTTGATCTAAATCTAATTTATTTTTTTTATCAATATTATGATCTATAATATCTATCTTTTCAGGACTTATGGTTTTTGCAAATACATTAGTCATTATATTGCTATCTTTAATTTCATTATTTATTGAATTAATTTTTTTAATCATATTTGTTTTTTGTGCTTGAAATTTATTTACTTCTTGTTTCATAATATCTAATTTTTTTCTTGTTTCATGTAATTCATTACTTATTCTTAAATTTTCTTCTTTGTAAAATTCATTTTTATCTTTTATTTTATTAATGTCATAAATTTTTTTATCTTTGAACTGATTTTGAGATATGAGTTTTTGTATTTTTTTTTCTAATTGTATCTTATTTTCATTTAAAAGTGATAATTCTTCTTTTGAATTTTTTAAAGATTTTAATGATTGTTTAAATTTTTCTTTAAAAATTTTTTTTTCATTTATAAGGATTAGATTCTGTTTTGTAAGATTTTGTAATTTGTCATTTAAATTTTTGCTAATAATATAAATTTCATCTTTAAGAATTTTTTTTTGATCAATAAGATTATTATTTGATTCACTAAGTGATCTGGTTTTATCCTTAAAAAAATTTAAATCTTTTTCTAAATCAAATATTAATTTTAACGTATTTTTTTTTATTTTTTTGTCTAATTTTTTATATAATATATTTATCTGATCACTTGTATTATTTGGGTAATATAAAACACCATCTTCTTTATTATTAATTTTTATTTTATTTTCTTTTGTAGAATTATTTTTCTTTTTAAATACTACCTCGTCTTTAAGTAGTAAGGGACTTTCATTTCTAAATATTTCTTGTTTATTAATATTTGTAGATTTATTTGATTTTAATAATTTTTTTTTTTTTGATCTATCAAATATAGTATTGGAAGCTTCAATTATTTCTTTTATTGAGTAAATCTTTATCACGAATTCAACCTAAGGTTTTATTTTAAATTGTCAAATAATAAGGTGCTAAAAAATTTTATAAAAATTTTTTTAAATAAACCTTTAAATTACATAATTTTTAATCCCCTTTGTACCTAAATAATGCATAAAATGTTTTAATGATTATATAAAAATCTAGCATTACACTCCAATTATTTAAATACCACAAATCATATTCCATTCTTTTTTTCATGGTTTCTGGATTGGGTGTGGCTCCTCTCAAACCATTTATTTGAGCCCATCCTGTAAGGCCAGGACTACACTTGTGTCTTTTTAAAAATTTTGAAAATAATTGCGAATATTTTATGTCATGCTCTACCATATGGGGTCTAGGTCCAACAATAGACATATCTCCCAGAAAAACATTTATAAACTGAGGTAATTCGTCAATACTATATCTTCTTATAATTTTTCCAAATTTAAGAACTCTTTTATCATTTTTTTCAACTTGTATAGTTTTGTCAAATTTTTCTTTTTTAAGTGTTCTCAGCTTAAATATTTTAAATCTTCTGCCATCCCATCCTGTTCTATTTTGAGTAAAAAAAAGAGGAAAACCATCTTCAATATAAATCGTTAACATTGAAAAAAGTATTACAGGGGAAGTAATAATAAGAAATAAAATTGAAAATAGTTTATCACTTAGAATTTTTATTAGGAAATTTATTCCATGGAATCTTGAAATTTCAAAAATCTCGTATTCAAATTTATTTGACAAAAGATTTTTATTTTTCGATTTTGTATTTATTTTTGTATTTACAATTAATATATCCACAGAAAATTTCAAAATTTTGCTTAATGTAAAATTGTTATGAAATTGATCATTTTTTAAAAGCCATATTTGACCCAAAGCATGGTACTCTAGGATAGCTCTTATATCTTCTTGCTCAGTGAATATAGGAATTTTAATCTCACTTTTTAAAAACTTCTTATTGTGATTATCAATATCTTTTATTAGACAACATTTAAACACATATATGTTATCTATTTTTGTATTAATTATCTTTATTATATCAATATAATTACCGACTAACATAATATTTTTTTGAATAATATTTTTTTCAATAAGGTGGTCATATAATTTGTTTGAAAATATTTTACATAGAAAAATATTTATAATAATAAATATTAATTGATATACATAAAAAAAGTTTATTGCGTAACTAATATCAGTAAAAAAAATAATTAAATTTGTAATAATAAAAGATATAAAAATATTTGACATATCCTCATTAAAAAAATGAAAATTTTTTTTATAATATGATGATTTATGTTCGAGAAATATTGAAAAAAAAAGATAACAAATAATATAAATAATTGAGTATTTAAAATATGAAGCATTTAGATAAATCTTATAATCATAAAGATCATAAATAGTATTTTTTTCAAGTATTATAGAAATATATAAGCTTAAAAATATTATAAGAATTTTTAATAACTTCGAGAAAATAATAAAAACAGAATCATCGTTCTGAAAAACTTTCTCAAGCTTAAACATTTATATAATTAATTTTTTATATAATTATAATAATTTGGACTATAATTATAATAATAGCTATAGTAGCTGTCTTTTGATGTATCTAAGTCATTTATTACAATTCCACTTATTTTAGATCCTACATTTTGAATTTTTTTAATTGATGACATAAAGGTAACAGTTCTAGTTTCTTCTGATCTTATAACAAATAAATTATAATCTGCAGCTTGAGA
>MDTG01003143.1_pt1 | contig 11239 bp, 9 predicted proteins | sample 811421 | NCBI WGS metagenome assembly MDTG01 (sample SAMN05326645, study PRJNA326480) | marine metagenome | isolation source: seawater | place: Pacific Ocean: South East | collected 2011
GGAGGCATAGTAATTATTTGACATCCACATTTTAATGCTTCTGTATAATTATAAGCTTCTCTAGTACTTGCCCATAAAATTTTAACCTTTTTAAATTTTTCTGCTAATTTAACACTTTGCCTTATAATTGGTATTGGATCTTTACCAACGTCGGCCATTCTACCAGAAAATATTGAAATTATTGTCTCGGACTTTTTATTTAAACATTTAATAATTTTTCTAACTTGTTTGACAGTATAAACGGCAGTAATATTTAATTTTAATCCTTTATCACTTAATTTTTTTATTATCTTGCCAGAAAATTTACCTTTTGAATTAGTTACAGGAATTTTGACAAAAACATTTTTACCCCACGTATTAATTTTATATGCTTGTTGTTCTATTTCATAAAAATTATCTGATATAACTTCAAAAGATATTGGTTTTTTTTTACAAATTTTAAGTATTTTTTTTGAATAATTACGATAATTTTTGGCACCAAATTTTTTCATCAAACTAGGATTAGTGGTAAAGCCACTTACTAAATAGTGATTATTTAATTTTCTTATTTCTTTTATATCTGCAGTGTCACAAAATATTTTTGTTTTACGTTTTATTTTCATTTTTAAATTATATTTATTAGGGTATTAAGGTAACAAATTTAAAGAAACTTTACAAAAAAGTAAATTCTTATATAAATTGAAGTATGCAAGCAGTCATCATATGCGGAGGTAAAGGCTCAAGATTAAAATCACTTATTGGCAACAAGCCTAAAGCGCTTGTAAAATTCAACAATAAAGAAAACTTAAAAATACAAATAGAAACTTTAAAAAGAAATGGCATTAAAAGCTTTTTATTTTTAGTAAATAATTTTGAGTTTGAAATAAGAGAATTTTTAAAAAAAAACTATGAAGATAGATTTATTATTATTAAAGACGAAGATTATTTTGGTACCGGTGGATGTTTATATGGGGCAAAAAAATATTTGCAAAAGAAGTTTGTAATTGTTTATTCAGATCTTTTTTTAAAATTTAATTTTAAAAATTTTGTAAAAGAATCACTTTTATCAAAGTGTTGTTTTTCTTGCGTAGTACATGCAAATAATCATCCTTTTGATAGTGATACAGTAGATTTAGATAAAAATTATAAAATTAAAAAAATCTATAAAAAAAATACCAATAATTTTAAAATAAACAATGCAATTAGCGGAGTCTATTTTGCAAAAAAAAATTTTTTAAACTATTTTTATTTTAAAAAAAAAAAGAATTACGATTTAGTCAATGACGTTTTACCTTTTATTATAAAAAAAAATCACAATGTTTATGGTTATAAAACAATCGAATATATTAAAGATTTTGGTACACCTGGAAGAATTAAAGATATTAATAATGATATTAAAAAGAACAAAATTAAAAATTTAGATTTTTCTTTTAAGTCTAAAGCTATATTTTTAGACCGAGATGGTGTAATTAATCAGGAAAACAAAAAAGTTAAAAACATAAAAAATTTTAAAATATTTCCAAATACTAATAAAGTTATAAAAAAAATTAATAATAATAAAATTCCATGTTTTATTATTTCAAATCAATCAGGATTAGCAAAAAAGGAGTTTTCTTTAATTGATTTGTTTAAAGTTATTTCTAAACTTGATAATTATTTATCTCAAAAGAAAGCTTATATTGATGATTTTTTAATATGCCCTCATTATGATAAATTAAAATATAAAAATACTAATATTAGTTTTTTTTCAAAATATAGAAAACCAAACCCAGGCATGATTACTTATTTGGCGACCAAATATAGAATAAATCTTAAACGCTCTTTTTTTATAGGAGATACTGATATAGATGTATTAACAGGAAAAAAAGCTGGACTTAAAACTATTTTGGTAGAAGGTCCAAAATTAAAAGATTATAAAATGAACATTAAACCAACTTTTAAAGTTAAAAGTTTAAAATCTGCTGTTAATTTAATTTTAAGAAAAAATTAATTATGAATAATTTTGTAGCAACTATGACACCGATGCGAATAAGTTTTGTTGGCGGAGGTACAGATTTTAAAGAATATTATCAAATTAATAATGGGGGCGCAGTTTTAAATGCAGCAATTAATAAATACGTTTATATAATTATAAATAAATACCATGATCCTAAAAAATGTCTTTTAAAATATTCTAAATCTGAAATTGTTAATAAAATAAAAGATATTAAACATCCTCTTATCAAAGGATGTCTTATTAAAATGAAAATCTGGGGTTTAGATATAAACTCTGTAGCTGACATACCAGCGGGAACCGGATTAGGAAGCTCATCTTCTTTTACTGTAGGTTTAATAAATGCACTTGAATATTATAGAGGTCGATCAATATCTAAAATAGATTTAGCAAATAAAGCATGTAACATTGAAATAAATCAGCTCAAATTACCTACTGGTAAACAAGATCAATTTGCTGCAAGTTTCGGTGGTTTAAATTTGATAAAATTTAAATCAAATGGACAAACTAAAGTAGAAAAAATTAATAATAATAAAATTATTGATTTTTTAAATAAAAATATTCTTATTATTAACACCGGAGTTATTAAAAAAAATAAAACTGTATTAACTGAACAAGTTAAAAATATTAAAAAAGGAAAAAAATTTTTCGATCATCTTAATTTTATGCGCGATTCTGTATTTGAATTTAAAAACTCTTTAATGAGAAGTGATATTCAGGCTTGTGGTGATATATTGGATGAAAACTGGGAAAGAAAAAAGGAGTTAGCTACCGGAATTAGCAACTCTTATATTAACGAAATGTACAAAGACTCTATAAAATGTGGCGCTCTTGGAGGTAAAATACTTGGTGCCGGTGGCAGAGGTTATTTAATGCTTATTTGTCCAGAAAATAGAAGAAGAGCAATAAAAAAGAAGTTTAATAAATTTGATTTTCTTAGTTTTGAATTTGATAAAAATGGATCAAGACGAATATTAAAAATTTAAAATATTTTTATTTTCTTTTTTTAAAAACCCATTTATTTTTATTTAGCCAATGAATAGTCATTTTTATAGAATTTTTAATATTATATTTATTTTTCCATCCTAATCTTCTTATTTTATTAGTTCTTAAAAAAACAAAAGGTTGATCGCCAACCCATCCAGATTTTCCTCCAGAAAAAATAAATTTAGGATTTAAATTAAGTTCTTTCGATATAATTTTAGCAGATGTTTTTACGTTGATAAATTCGTTACAACCCAAATTAAATATATTGATTCTATTTTTAGATCTTTTAGCGGACATTATAAGAGCAGAAACACAATCTAATACATTTAAATATGATTTTTTTTGAAACCCATCTCCAAGAATTTTTAATTTTTTACTTTTATTAATTATTAACTGTTTATAAAAATCATAAACATGTCCGTGAGTATACCTAGGGCCTAAAATTGAAACAAATCTAAATATCCAAGACTGAAAATTATAACCTTCACAGTAACTTTGTATTAGGCCTTCACAGTAAAGTTTGGAAGCTCCGTAAAGAGATGTTTGGTTTGATATTGGGGCATTTTCAGGCGTAGGAAATAATTTAACATTTCCATAAATTGGGGCCGTAGAAGTGAAAACTATTTTTTTAATTGAATTATATCTCATAGCTTCTAAGAGATTAAAGGTACATATTGCGTTTTGCTCTAAATCTTTTTTTGGATGATTTAATCCAAATCTAACATCAGCATTAGCGGCAAGGTGATAAACTAAATCAACATTTTTAAGAACTTTTTTTAATAATTTTAAATTAAGTAAATCCATTTTTATAAATTTAAAATTTTTATTTTTTTTTGCCTGTGCTATGAACTTTTCCTGCCCAGTACTTAAATTATCAATACCAATTATTTTGTTTTTATTTGCTAAAAGAACATCAACCAGATTACTACCTATAAATCCCGCACATCCAGTTACAACAATTTTTTTTTTTAAATTAGATTTCAAAATGTTTATTTATTTATCAAAATTAATTTTTTTATCTATTATATATTTAGGTCTACCTTTAACTTCATCATAGGTACGACCAATATATTCACCCAAAAGTCCTAAACCAAACAATTGAACGCCAGCAAAAAAAGTTATTATTATTCCAATAAACTTGTATCCCGAATTACTTTCAGAAAAAGCTGATGAATCAAAATAATAAGAAATTCCAAATATAAAGCTTATAACAGCAATAATAAAACCTATGACTGACATAATTAATAGGGGTCTGGAGCTAAAACCAATTATTCCACTTAATCCAATTTTTAGAGAACCAAAAAATTTATTATATTTCCCTTTTCCTGCGTATCTTGCATCTCTATCATATTCTAAATAAGTTTGTTTAAAACCTACAAACGCTACCATACCTCTTAAAAAACCATGGCTCTCATTTAATTTTTTTAATTCTTCGACCACTCTTCTAGAAAGAATTCTAAAATCACCAGTATCGCGAGGAATATTAATTTCACTTAATTGATTAATTACATAATACGCTACAGAGGAGACAATTTTTTTAATGAAAGTTTCACCTTTTCTAGATTTTCTTTTTGCATAGACAACATCGTAACCATTTTTAATTCTTTTATACAAATCTTCAATTACCTCAGGAGGATCTTGTAAATCTACATCTATAATTACACAGTATGAGCCTTTACAATTGAATATACCAGCCATTGTAGCTGCGGGCTGACCAAATTGTCTTGAAAAAACTAAAAGTTTTATATTTTTATTTTTTTGAATTTCTTCTTGGATGATTTTCTCAGTTTTATCAGTAGAGGGATCAAGTGAAAAAATAATTTCGTATTCTTTTCCAATATTATCTAACACTTTCACAGTTCTTTCCAGAAAAGGTTTTATGCTTTCCTCTTCATTTCTCACAGGTACAACTATTGAAATTTCAGTCATATATATATATTTTAAACTATCAGGCTATATATATATTTTAATCTTTTAATGAACAATAAGAATTATTTAAATTTAACAATTCTATTAATTTTTTCATCATATCTAATTTTAGGGACATCAATATTTAGTGATTATGGAATTTCTTGGGATGAGTACTACCATAGAATTAATGGTTTTGTTTCATTAAATTTAGTTAGAGAAATTTTCTCATTTGATATTTATCAAGGTATAGAACATGAGGATAAAATATTTGGCGATTCAACAAAACATTATGGCGTCATTTTTGATTTACCCATGGCATATTTCGAGAAATTTTTTAATATTTCGGATCCAAAAAATTATTTTCTATTAAGACATTTTTCAAATTTTTTAATTTTTTATGTTTCAAGTATATTTTTTTATTTATTATTAAAAATTAGATTTTCAAATATTTTAAGTATTATTGGTTTAATTTTTTTTATTTTAAGTCCAAGAATTTTTGCAGAAAGTTTTTACAATATGAAAGATGTTATATTTTTATCCTTTTTTGTAATAAGTATTTATTTTGCAATAACTTTTTTAAACAATCCAAACTATAGAAATCTTATACTTTCTGCACTTACCTGTGCCTTTGCAATTGACTCCAGGGTTTTAGGATTAATAGTTCCATTTATTGTCATAGTTTTTTTTACATTAACTATAATTGAAAATAAAAAATATTATAAAAATAATTTTATAAAACTTTTTGTCTTTGTGTCGTTGGTTGTAGCTTTCACAATTATTTTTTGGCCATATTTATGGAATGACCCTTTTGTAAATTTTGTTACAGCACTAAAGGCAATGAGTTCATACCCAATGAGATTAAGCGTTTTTTATTTTGGTGATTATGTAAGCTCGGTTAATTTACCATGGCATTATCCAATTGTATGGATATTTATAACTACTCCAATTTTATATTTAATTTTATTTTTAATAGGATCCTTTTTTATTTTTTATAATTTTATAAATAGATTTTTAAATATATCCGAGGAAAATAATAGAACAGACCCTTGGGAAAACAATTTTGAAAGAATGGATATTATATTTTTTTTAATTTTTTATTTTACTTTATTTTTAGTTATTCAAATCAACGCAACACTTTATGGTGGTTGGAGGCACCTATATTTTATTTATCCATGCTTAATTTATATGTCTGTTAAAGGCATGGAAAATATTTCAAAGTATTTTTCTATAAGATATTTGCTTATAATTGTAATCCCTTTTTTAGCTTATATGTCTTTTTGGATGTTTAAAAACCATCCGTACCAATTTGTTTATTTTAATAAATTTGCTGAAAAAAATATAGCGGAAAAGTTCGAGTTAGATTATTGGGGCGTAAGTAATAAAAATACACTTTCTTATATTTCCGAAATTGATAACAGAAATGAAATTAAAATTTTCATTAATAGTGTATCTCCATATGAGTTTAGCGCTTTGCTTTTAGATACAGAAAACAGAGATAGACTTAAATTTACAAATGATTTAGATGAAGCAAATTATGTAGTCACAAATCATTACTATCAAAAAGGAAACCCGATTATTATTAATAATAAATTAAAAAAAGATTTTAATTTAATAAAAGAAATTAAAGTAGACAATGTGCCTATCAACAGTATTTATAGAATAAACTAGATATTTAAAGAAAAAAAATATATTAATTATTATAATGAAAATTTTTGTTTATAAGACAATATTTGTTTTTGTTTGTGCTTTTCTTTTGTATCAATTTACCATAGGAAAAAAAATTCAATATTACGAACATCAGTTTAATAATTTAACTAATGATCAAGGACGTGAAGATATAAGAAACAAAATAAGAGAAGAAATAAAAAGAGCTAACGAAAAAGATAAGATTTTAAATTCTGAAGATAGGGAAATTCTCAAAACATTTATTAACAAGATAACTGAAGAATTGAATTAAAAGTTAATTTGCAACAATCTTATATATAGATTCAGCAATTAATTTATAACCTTCAGGAGTATAATGGCCACGTAAACCAAAAGGATAGAATTTGATTGGTTCTCTATTTTTTTCAAATTCGTTTACAATGTCAATATAAGGTATATTTAATGATTTTATTATTTTATCTATTTTTCTTTTATGAAAAAATTTGACCAGTGAATATTTAGAGTTAAATCTGTTCCAATCAGGAAGGTATACAATAGTAAAGTTACTATTCATTTTTTCCGCAGTTAACTGCATTTCTGTAAGGACACGAATAAATAATTTTTTATCTATTGTGTTATCATTTTTAAAGTAAAAAGATTTAGAAGAGAAAATATTTTTTAATTTTTGTAGTTCAAAAAAATCTTTTATAATTTCAATTTTCTCTCTTTTTTTTGATTTAATTATTTCTTCTTCAAATTTTTTAGTGAATTTACTTTTTTCATTTTTCATTTTTTCATTTAAAAATATATAAGCTATTTCTTCATATTCGGTAAAGAAATTATTTACCTCTATTTTGTTTTCAAAAAGTTTTTGACTATAAGAACCTAAATAATTTATTAAAAAAGTACCTTTTTCAATTTTTAAGTCTTGCATATCATTAGCTTCAGAATAAAAATAAATTATATTTTTTGGTTTAAATTTTGTTCCATACTCTTTAAGAGCAGCTAAACTAAGTAATGGACCAGCTCCAGATATGCCATAATTAGATGAATTAATATTATATGTATTCCTTAACCATCCAGCTATGTCTGTATTTTCATCTTCACATTCTCCATGAGTAAATGAGTCACCAATTAAAAATATCTCAATTTCTTTTTCATAAATATAATTTGGGTTTTTAAAACCATACATATCATTGTTAGCAATTTTTCTTATTCCACCTTCATTACAAGATAAAGTTTTTTTATTTATTGGCCCCCTTAAAGGAATAATACTTTTTGTCTGAATTTTTGATTGCACAAAATTTTGTATAGGATTATTTTCTCCAAAAAGAATTGGAGACCAGTAAGCTTTTGTAAATTGATATCTGGGAGATAATTTTGGTTCTTTTTTTTTCTCTTCATAAAAAGCTTGAAAATATGTTCTTGTATCATATTCAATATTAAGCTCTTTAGCTTTTTGGTATCTTAAATAATCTATATCTAAATAAGAATTAATTTGTGTTGGCAAGAAAAGAGTAATAATTAATTCAGATAAATAAAGAATTAATAAAATATTAAAAAAAAATATCCAAATATACTTTAATAATTTTTTCATTATTTTGTTAATGATTGAAAATCTAATTTTATAATACTTTAAACATTGAATAAAGATGATATTGTATAAGAAAAGGAATTTTCAATAAATGACTTATGAATATGTAGTGGTAGGTACTAGTTTTGGAGCGCTAGGTTGTATAAGTGGACTGATAAAATCGAAAAAAAAAATTTTATGTATCGATGGGTCTGAAATTTTAAAAGAGGATTCGAATACAAAAGATCAATATGATTTTGAATTTACAAAGCAAAATATACCAATAAAAAAATTTGCTTTTAATAAACAATATAAGGATTTTTTTAAACCCATAGAAGTTTTAGAAAGCCATTCTTTTGGAGGACTTTCAAATGTTTGGGGTGGTAGTGCTTTAAGATATTTAAAAGATGACTTTGAGGATTGGCCAATTTCGTATGAAATACTTAAAAGTTTTTATTCTGAGTGTGAAAAAATAATGAATATACATCATTATAATGATGATATTTCTAAAGTATTAAATATAGAAGAAGATATAAAAAATGATACTCAATTAGAATTGTACAGTGATTTTATTAAGAGTTTTATAAAAAGGTATATTAAAAATGAAAACTACACAATTGGTTATTCAAGAATAGCATTAGACAATGCTAAAGATGCTTTTAGTACAAGGCCTTTATTAGAAAAATTGATAAAAGAAAAAAAAATTGAATATATTAAAAATTTAATACTAGAAAAATTTCATATAAACGATGATAAATCTATTGAATTAAAATTTAAAAATTCGGACAAAAAAATAACAACCAAAAAACTATTTTTGGGTGCTGGAGCATTAAATACTCCAAAAATTGTAATTAATTCCTTAGAAAATAAAGAAGATTTAAACGTTAAAGAGAGCCAAGTTTTCTTTATACCTGCCATTTTTGCCGGCAAAATTTTAGAAAATAACACTGAACATCATACTTTAACTCAATCTCAATTCATTCATCAAAAAAATATTAAGTTTAATATAGGCAAAATTACGTACCAAATTAAATATGATCCAAAATTGACCAAAATGCTTTTAAAAAAGCAGTTTGGCTTATTGTATAAGGCAATACCAGATTTTATAATTAAAAGAATATTTTTTATTTCAGGTTTTATAAATAGCAATTATTCAACTTATTATGCCAAAATTAAAAAAGAAAATTTAGCAGTTGATATTATCGAAAACAAAGATAATAAAAAAATGATTAAGCATGAGGTTTTAAATCAACTTAAAATTTTAGAAAAAGTGCATAGTTTCAAACTATTTAAATTTTTTTTAAAATTAGGAGATTTTGGTATAAGTTATCATTTAGGTGCAAGTATACCAATGCTAAAAGAAAGAAATATCAGCGAAGATAAAAAAAATAAATTATATACAAAAAAAAATGGAGAAATATCATTATTTAAAAATGTGTTTGTTATCGATAGTTCTAATTTTACTAATATTCCTGCTGGACCAATTTCTCTTACAATAATGGCAAATGCGCTCAGAGTTGCGAATGAGAGTTTAAATGATAAGTAGATTTTTGTTTAACATTTCATTTAATGATAATATTAAAAATATTTTTAAACTTTTATCTTTTCGAGAAAAAAATGAGCATAGTGATTTAGAAAAAAAACTATCAATTATATTTAATAATTCTGAATTCTATTTTTTTGATTATGGCAGAACAGCATTCTATGAAATTCTTAACCAAATTAAAAAAAAAACAAAAAAAAGAAAAATTTTAGTTAATTCATTCACCCTGTTTGAAGTCATAAATGTTATTATTTACTGTGGATTTGAACCTATTTTTATAGATAATAAAAAAAAATCTTTTAACTCAGAAATTGATTTAAATAACTATAAAGAAGATATAGATAACATTGCTGTTGTTTTAGTGACTCACCTTAATGGAATTAATATAAATATACATAGTATCACAAATCAAATAAACGAACATAATAAAAATAATAAAAAAATTTATCTTGTTGAGGATTGTGCGGTTTCTTTAGGATCAGAACATGATTCAAAAAAAGTAGGTACTTTCGGAGATTATAGTTTTTTAAGTTTTAATTTAATGAAAAATATTACCTCTTATACAGGTGGAATTTTAGTAGATAACCTAAAAGATATAAAAGAAATAAACGCTTTTAATTATAAAAGACTATCCAAGTTTGATATTTTTGGTAAAATTATTTTTGCTTTAATTTTGCAAATTCTTAATTCTAGATTAATATTTCCAATTTTTTTCCAAGTAATTAAAATTTCATACAAGTTTTCCATTAATTTCTTTTTAAAGAAATATAGAACTGATTTTAATGTTACAATTCAAAAAAAGTTCCCAAGTAAATTCTGCTATTTTATGCACCCATTTCAAAAAAGTATTTTGATTGATCAATTTAATAATATGCAATATCTGCAAGAACTAAGAATAAAAAAATCAGAAATTTACTTTAATAATTTGAAAAATATTAATGAATTATCTTTTCCTCAAACAAACTTTACTAAAGAAAATATATTTCTAGATTTTCCTATTTTATGCTCATCTATTAATGAAAAAAATAGATTATTTGATTTTTTACTAAAGAAAAATATTGATGTTAAAAATTATTATTATAAAAATTGCTCAGAAGAAAAAATTTATAATGCAAATTTTATATGCAAAAATTCTAAGGCTATTTCAGATAGTATTATAATGCTCCCAGTTCATAAAAATATTAATGTTGATCATCAAAATTTAATAATTCAAAATATTAAAAATTTTTTTAATAAATAAAATATACAGTCCTCTATAATAGTGTAATTATGCGTGTAAAAATCTTTATTTAGTCTTCATTAATTCGTTTTTACTAGATATAGCTATGACTTTTTGATGTTAAAGTTTGATGAAAGTTCGGAATTAAATCATAATTATCTCTAATTAATTTAAGTTTAGAAAAATTTTTTTTTAAACTTAATATTGTTAACAATAAAAAAGAGGAAAAAAATGTATAAATACATTAAACAACTGACTTCTTTGTTTGCTGTAATAGTAGTTTTATTTGCATTTGCAAGTGAAGCTATGGCTGCAAAGAAATCTAAAACTCTGAAAAACACTCAGAAAAAAGGTTTTGTAAGATGTGGTGTATCTCAGGGTCTTCCAGGA
>MDTG01040191.1_pt1 | contig 11238 bp, 12 predicted proteins | sample 811421 | NCBI WGS metagenome assembly MDTG01 (sample SAMN05326645, study PRJNA326480) | marine metagenome | isolation source: seawater | place: Pacific Ocean: South East | collected 2011
ACTATATACTTGAATGTTTTTTCACCAGTTCCCTTTTTATTAAACTCAAACTCTCCGTCACCCTCAGTGAATACTTCAGGGAGGACTTTTGATATTAATTGTTTGATAAATAATCTCCAATTATTCAATGGATTTTCTTCATTTAGAATTTTAGTTATATCACCAGCATATGTTAGATATTTTGGTAACTTATTATTAGACAAGTTAACAGAACTCGCAATATCTTTAAAATCTGAAGAATTGAAATAAGATTTCAATAGAATAAATGGTAGTATTTTCATCATATCTCTCATAGCGGTTATACCATTTATCTGATTTGTATTGAACATAAAATGATGGACCTTATCAATTACAGATTGGATTTTCTTAAACTCTTCCAAATATAGTTTATTTTCATCAACATTCTCAGATAATTCCCAAACTACTTTATTGGATGGTTTGTATTTATGATTTCCATCAGTGATACTATCATCTATCAATACAGTTTCCATCTCAACCAGTTTATTCTCAATTATTATTCTCTTTATCTTTTCCACACGTTTTGTATTAGTATTAATTATTTTATCAAACTCCTCTGGAGTTTTTTTCTTTTTCATGCTTTTAATCATATATTCTCTTATATCTTTTTCTGTAAGAGAACTCATCTTTTCCCATTCAAGGATTTTCCTTTTATTGAGATGATTTTCACTCTTCAAATGTGCTTCGTGATGGCTTTTTTGTGCGGATTCTTTCCCACAAACTTTACACAAATATTTTTTACCCATTTATATGTTATAATATATTTTATTTTTAAGTAATTGACATCAAATTTAAACATATTTTTGGGTAAAATATGAAACGAAATATAAACTCTTTAACATTTCTCAATTCTGAAACATCTCATCAATATTATTTCATAAAGTTTAGTTAATATAATTTATCTCTACCCCCTTCTTTTTCATTCCTCCAACCACTTAAAAAATAGAAACATTATAATAGTATTATTACAATTATGGTCTTCAACCTTATTTATTATTCTAATGATCGTCCATTTAATGGAGCATTGGATTATATTTATCATACATACTCAGAAAATATTCATAATTTTACTGTAAAGGGTGAAACAGTTTATCCTCGTTATGATTATAGATGGAGAAGAGATGAATCCAAAAGATCTCTTAAAAATATTGTTCCACAGGATAGTAAGTTTAAGATTTCAGAAGAGTTTGAAAATGAATCATATGAAGTATGGATCCAATTAGAAACTATTATAAAGGATGGTAAGATTCAGACTATTTACACAAATCCAGATGGTTGTGGTGGGGAGGATACTATCTTAAAAAAACTCACGATAACTTGTGAAAATAGAGAACTACTCATGAAAATGATGGAGAAAGCAAAAGAATACGCAAAAAATAAAGTGAAACTCATTGAATCTTCAACTAATAGTACAGTCACTATTAATTATTATAAGAAAGAATATTGGTCACAAATCTCAAAGATTCCAAAGAGACCTCTAGATACTCTTTTTTTAAAAGAGAATGTGAAAGAAGAAATGATTTCATTTGTTGAAGAGTTTTGTCATGAAGATACGAGAGATGTTTATATGAAACATGGGATACCTTATAAATGTGTTGTCCTTATCTATGGCCCACCGGGAACAGGAAAGACATCAACAATCAGTAGTATCGCTTCAGCTATAGATTCTGATATTTACATTATCCCTATGTTTAAAGAACTCACCGATTATACCCTTGTAGATGCGCTTTCAGGTGTAAGAGATAGAGATGATGAAAAGAAAAGTATCATTGTCTTAGAAGATATTGATACAATCTTTGACACAAGAAAAGAAGGGGATGATAGCAATATGTTGACACTGAATGGATTATTGAATGCACTAGATGGACATACTTGTCCCGAAGGATCATTAATCTTTATGACAGCAAATAATCCTCAGGTGTTTGATTCAGCTTTGATACGATCATGTCGGGTTGATTACAAATTACATCTAGACTACATTGATGAATATCAAATAAAGAATATGTATGAATCATTCTTCCCTCAACAGATGAATAAGTTTGAGAAGTTTTACAATATGATATGTGGAAAGCAAATAACTACTGCTATGCTTCAAGAGTTCTTTTTCTATAATCGTAAGAGTGAGAATATAGTATCAGAAGTTTCAAAGCTTAATGAAATTATTAAAAAGAATGATCCAAAGAACTTTGAAAAAGACAAGAAAAATATGTATTGTTAAATGTAAAAATTATCTACTTAGTAAAAAGATTAATAAACACTGAAACTGAGAGGCTAAACATATCAAACATACGATAATCGAAAAAAATAATGAAGCAGGATCTCCACCACCAGTTATTTTTTTATTTGAATATTTTGCGAAAAAATTGTAGTTTACTCTACTATCTTTATAAAATCTCCACCATTCATCTATTAATAATGTTTCATTAGTGTGTTCATTAAACCTTTTTAAGGTAAGACAGAACTTATGAAAACTATTCAGGTTTGGATTAATAATATTAGGGAATATAACATCTTTAAAAGCCATTCGGTGTTTTTTATCTAAATCCCATAATTTCTTTCCCTTATTATTCAATTCTGATGTAATATATTCTTCGGTTGTATCCTCGGATAATGAACTGGGGTCGAAACCTTCATTGAATACTAAATCACAGAAATCTGAGTATACAAGAGGATAAGATTTCATGGCTTTAAATAGTTGATTTCTTAAAACAGTATTAGTTTTATTTTCATTATATGAGGTCCACATTTGCTGTATAAGATATTCTGGTGGCTGTTTGATAAGAATATTACCTTTTTGTCCTTTTTTACCATGTCTTCCTCTAGAACCTAACAATAAACTATTAGTTGAATAAAAAGTATAAATCTCATTGGGAAACTCTTTAAACTTAACCATCCATCCATATCCCATTCTTCTTGATAATCTTTTATCATAATGTACAATTTCTCCTTCACCATAATAACGATGAAAAATTTCTATACCAACATATTTTTCTTTACTATCTTTAGTTTTAAAATATTTTATAGGATCTTTTAATGTGCCGATTGGACACCATTGTTCTATATCTCTTTCAATGATATCTCTTACCTTTCCTTCACTTGTGAGATTAGGACCTATATCATTTGGATTAAGACGTTTTAAAATATTATCAAATGAATCATTATATTTTTCGTTATATTCAAGTTTATTTTTATTCAGAAAATCTTTCCATGAAAGAGATTTATTTTTTACATTATATAAAGTTTTTGCAACTCTTTTATCTGAAATAATTCGTTTAAATCCAGATTGTGCTTTTACTCTTCTCAAGGTTTTTGGATCAATTGGATAACCGTCCGTATGGTTTAACCATGCTCCTCCATTTATTCTCTTTCTTGAAGTGCGCTGAATGTTTCTTTTTCTTGTAAGTTTTTTTTTAAGAGTTTTAGGTCTCACCATATATATATATATATTACAATAAATTTTTTTATAATATCATTCTTTTTTCTAATAATTTCTTATTAATTTTCATATGTATTACAGTTCCTAAATATTTCAGTCTTTTAAAAATATAAGATTTTATTAATAGGTGATTTTTTAGATTAAGAGTCATATTATCTTCTTTTAAAAACTTAAGAAGAGTATTATCATTAAATATATCTTTTAAATCGTGAAAAATATTATTTTGATGAATACATATCATAGATTTACTAAGATAATTATTGTATTTATATAGATATTTCTTACTATTTCTATTGTTAGCAATAATTTTGTGAGGAAAAATAACATTATAAAGAATCAATAAATCATAATATATACAATCATTCATCATAGTAGACTCAACTATTCCCCCTTTTAAAATATTTTCATAAATTGTGGGGAGTATATTTATTCTTTCTCTTTTGAAATATTTTTCTAATTCAGTAAGAAAATTTAGACCGATTGTATTATATTCTTGTATAGAGAAATAATTATCATAATCCTTATTATTCATTAAATAATAAGTTAAATATTCAGTTTTTTCTTTGTGATCAGTATTATTTTTTAGTATATTTAAATGAAGAAATATTGTATTAAGATTATAATGACAGTCTTTTATAAACTTTGTTAAGTTTTTATCAGATAAACTTGTATGAACATTATTTTTTATTATCTTTATTAGCTCACCATTAGTATATTTTAGTTCAAAGAATAATGTGTGTTTTTTTATAAGTTCTATACTTCTTGAAAGTTTACTTAGAACAATTACTATAGGTATTTTACATTTTTTGATAATATTAATTAATTTAGTTTGTATATTGTTCTTAAAAAGATGAAAATCTTCTATATAAAGAGCTTTTCCATGTGATTTATGAAACATTTGAAGAACATCATTACGACTAATAGATGAAAGAATATAATCTTCAATATTAATGTTTTCTATATTTTCAGGAACTACTTTTATAAGATTATAACCTTTTAGTATATTAAGAGCAAGTGTGGTTTTACCCGAACCTTCTTGACCATAGATAATTAAAGGTATTGATTTATTCCAGCTATTTAACTTATCATCTAACTTTTTTGAAGTATTCATGAATAAGATTCTTAAGATATGTTTAAATGATAAGATTTACAAAGTTAGTATTTATAAAAGTTACTATTTACAAAAGATTAGAAATATCATATGTGTAATTAAACTCTCTTGTGCTACTCGGGAAATTAATGGGTGTTGGTAAACTTTCTAATTCATTGACATATTGCATATGTTGTGTAGCTTGTGAAGAAACATACTCTGTACAATAATCTACAACTCTTTTATTAAGATTAATTATTTCATTCTTTAATTCATCATATCCACTTCTAAAATTACCGAATTGAAGAAGGATAGAACGCATAATAATGAATAATTCATTTTCAGATTGTCTTGAGACTACATTACCAGTATTATTGTAAACATTATATCTTATTGTATCGTGAATGATATCGGTATTCATTTTCGAAAAAAAATAATTACTTAAAGCAGTCTCCTCAACAATACCTTTAACAGAGTTTTCTTGATTGTCTCTTTCGATAACAACATCATTAAAGATATCTTGAGAGACAGCATTTTCTGCAACTTTCATAGCATCTTTAACTCGCCCATTATTTACAGAAGTTACAACATCATCTAGGTCAAATTGTTTAAAAACATCATTTTCGTTCGCAATATATCCAGAAACAAGATTAGGATCTCTAGAAAGAACAGTAGAAGATATAGAACCCATCATATCTGAGTTTCTCATGTTTCCAGAATCACGATTTATAACTGAATTATCTAAAATACTTCCTTCAGGGACATATGCTGAATATGTTGTGTCACTCATTATGATTATATTCTATAATAGATATTTTTTACATTCTAGAAACTTTTTCTTTCTTTGATAGAGTATTTTCCTCTATTTTCTGTAGATAATCACTGTCAATAACATTATAAGAAACAAACTCGGTCATATAAGCACTTGTCATCTTATCATAAAGGACAGAGTTTTTCGCAACATAATATGAATTAAATAATTTCATACCTACAAGCAATGAAAAACTAAAAAAGCATGATAAAGTTGTAGAACTATAATATTTATCTTTTAATAGTCTAATTGATAAAAGATTATTAACAATATAAAAAAAGATTGTAACTCTTACTACATTGTAATAGTATTTATTGATACGATCCATTTTTTCATCTAGATCTTTGTATTTAATAATTACCTCCTTTAAACAATTATCAGGTTTATCATTATCTATATCTAAGAACTTTATAGACCATTCTTCTCTTCTAAGTTCTAAAAGATAATATCCTATGAATAATACCGATGTAAGAATATTCCAACTCAAAACCATTTCATGAAAATGATCACTATCATCAATATTTTCTTGAATACTACAAATGTGATCACCACATTTTTGAGGGACAAATAAAGCTAAGAGTGTTCCTGTCATAACTTTATACATCTGTAAAAAGAACAATCCACCAACCTTAAATCTCTGAACAATATCAACATCTATCATAATTTCTATTATTTTCTATAATTATATATAATGAACAAAACTTTAGATAATGTTATTAGATTAATATTTGTTTATATTATTGTGGCAAATATAATTACGGTGAAATATCTTTATGATGTAAGAGAAATAGATGAATGTAAAAATACTCCCATGTTAACATTTGTTTATGATTATTATCTATTAGAATTAGGAACAGCTATAACATTATTACTTTTAAGTTTTATAATAGGGAATATTTTTACTACACCGAAAATAGTATCACACAAAATTATACCTTTCATATCTAAAAGTAGAAACATATTATTTACATTATCTTTTATAATCAATTGTATCTTTTTCTTTGTTCTTTATGAGATAAGTACTAAAAAAATATGTAATGATGTTCATCCCTATTTAACATACTATTTAATGTATAATAGTTCATCTAATATATTAGCTTTCATATATATTGTAGTAACAATAGGATTTCAAGGATTTAAGGTATAATTTCTATAATGCATCAATATTTGATGATTAATATGATTAGTTAATCTATCTATGTAATCTTCATATAGTTCCTGTGGATACTGTGTAATCTCAAAAATTAATTCAGTGTTCTCCACATTATTTTCTTCTCTAAAAAGTTCGTATAATCCATCATATTCATTACTATCATTAGAATCATTACTATCGTTAGAATCATTCACAATATCAAGAGCATTTAAAGCAATATCAATAGTCGGATCATCTTCAATATCATCTACAACATCATTAACATTGAATGCATCAGTTATTCTCTCCATTATTTCAAGGATTTCTATACTTCTATCAATATCATCATCATCTTCATCATAAACTACATTTTCTTCAATTTCATCTACTATTTCACTACCTGTAAGATGAGTAGTGACATACTTATTCTTTTCTCTAACAGATATATGTGGGACTTCAATATCTTTATAACATTCAAAGATATCTTGAGATTGTTGTAAGCCAACTCTATTCATTTGTTCAAAAAGATATTGATATCTAAGAGCAGCAGATTTCCATCCTTCAGCATCTTTTTCAGTCCTTTCATTAAGAAGTCCTAAACGAAGATTCGCTTCACTAAGTCTTTTTCTATCTATCTCTACACTATGAAATAATTCATCATAACGTTCAAGTTCTCTAAGACAATCAATTCTCCTCAAATCTATTTCTGTAACCTGCTTCTTATATGCTTCATGAACAGCTTTTAACTCTTCACGAAGACTCTGTGCGTGATTATTTAAGAACATATCTTTATAATATATTGTTTTGATAAAAAAAGTTTTATTAATATATCAAATTCTAACTAAATATCCTAATATTTATATCTTTCCAGCAGAGAAGTTAGTAATAATTTCTGGTGTAGCACTATCAAATCCTACAACATCTAGCATTCCTGGATCATTGGGATCTGCGATTGTAAAACCATTACTCTGCATTCCAACAACCACAAGTTTTGATTCAGGCAGATTCATTTCCTTTCTGTATTTCTTAAGAGCTTCAAATGGATGTATCTTTCCATAATAAGTTTCACTGTCAGTATAAACGATAAAAGTATCAATCTCCAGTCCTTTTTCTAGAGCATAAGTGATAGGCAAAGCACAATCAGTCATACCGAAATTACTTTTTTGAGTCATTTTAAATGCTTCATCAAGAGTAGTTTCTTTTCTAAGAGGTAGTTCCGTAAGTTCAGATTCTCTACCGTAACCACTATAATAATCCTCTACACTAAGATTAACCGTAAAACATACACTATGACAAAATGGTTCAACACGTGCCATCATTAGAGCCATGACTGCTGCGCCCTGATGACAAGTAATGGGCATTCCTGATCCACCATTACACTGAACAGTCATAGATCCCGATACATCTATTGCGTTCAAGATACGCTTATTTGAAGGAATAACATTCTTGAACGATAGTTCGAAAGCTTGATCGAGAGCCTTTACAATATTTTCTTTAGGACTCCAGGTTAATGATCCCTTTTCACCGTAACCTCTAGAGTAAATTGTATGAGCAGAAAGAAGTTGGATGGGATGAATCTTTGACCCTTCAATAATTTCTTTATCACAAATCTTATCTACAATCTTCTGACACTGTTCTTTATCATTTGTAATACCAAGAGAACCAATTTTTGAGAGTGAACGGACTAGAGCAGTAAGGGGAGTATTCTCAATGAGTTGAGTCCATACCTTACTAGAGTTTAGAAGATTAGAAGGAACATGTTCTCTCACGAGATTGTGTTTCAAAATGAGTTCACACATCTTATTTTCATCATCTGAACTCAAACTTTTAGCTTCTTCAACTGCAATAATATGATCAAGGACTTCAGAAATCTTTTGAAGAGATTCCTTTGACAAACTCTTTTCAGTAATACTCTTTGAAACCTTTTGAGATTCTTCAAATCCTTTTGCAAGATATGAATAGATAATCTTTCGGGCATTTGAATTGGGTATAGAATGACACAATCTCAGAGCATCTTTATGTGTATATCCATGCCTATTAGCATACTTTGTACAACTCTTGATAAGTTCAAGTTCATTAGAACCTCTGTGTTCATTATACCATCGTCCAATTGTTCGTCTATGAGCCTTACCCCATCCAGTAGTCTTGTTCATCTTCAAGGAAATCTTTTCTCTGAGATCAATATATTCAAAGAGATGTGTGGGAATACGACAGATTTTTAGAACAGCTTCATTCGCAGAAGTTTTTAGAACAAGATCATTATTCAGTGAACACAGAGCAAGTGCGATAAAAGTGTAAGTTTGTTTTGGAGCTCTCGCATTAACACTCACATCAATCATAGTTTTCACCATATCCAATCCCATACCCTCTTCAATCATCATGAGGATATTTGTGAGATGTTCAAGGTTACTCTGTTTTTCATCTCCTCCGGGGGCGTAGTATTGAGGTTTGTCAGAGCCTAGAACGAGAAATCTCAAGAACATTTGTTCTCTTGAGACTTGGAATGACTGACCCCCAGCATTATTCTCTACAGTTTTTACACCAGATGACTCGGCGACTTCCATCTGTGTGTGCGTGGCGGAAATTGAAGAATGGCATACTGATGTAGAGCTCATAATTTTAGAGAGTATAGACTTTTGTTTTTAGTCTTCTCTTTTATATTGTTTATATGCAGTATACATATATGAATCAAATTTACCTTTAAACTATTTAAGACGATATGTATATTTAATTAATAGAATATTAATAAACGGAATGAGTAATTTCATGAAGTATGTTATAAGTGATATAGATTGTAATGATTTTCGTTCAAAAAATAAAGATCTCTTGAAAAAGATTAAAGAATTAGAAGAACATAATCAAAATCTTAATAAAGAAAATAAAGATCTTAAATATAAGTTAGATGGAGTTATAAACTCACAAGATGAGATTTACAAGAAATATACCGATTTGATAATAAAGATAACTAATTGTAGATGTTAGAGTAGATATTCTAAGAGTTCTTTAAACTTTTATTCAAATCTTTGAAACACATTCTCCATGAAAGACTACGATATTTGTGTGATAACTCTTCATCTTTTTTTATATCTTTTATGGCGTAAATAACAAATGTATCATTCTTAAAATCTCTTTCCATTCTTGTATTGGGTTCTAAAGATGTATTGTAAAAAGTTGCACAACCAGAACAAAATGCCCATATAGTTCTATCTTCACTCCAGGTGAATAAAAAATTATTAGTATTACCGTCAGTATCAACTCTTCTCGCTAAACCTCTTTCAATAACATCTCCTGAAGATATATCTATACTAGCGAATGATCCTAATCCTCTATCATTTCCTGTATCTTTTACATAAACTTTTTCACATTGAACAAGACTCATTTACTCAATATATATTCTTAAACTTTAAGTGTTATTACTATATCTCACCTCTCATTTTTTTATCATAACAATCTTCACAGATACACATATTATAATATTTACACCATATCTTTATTTTAATAACATCTTGTTTTCTCTTTTTACACCAATCACATTTTTTATTACAAGAACACATTATATAATCTATTATCTATTATCTATTATATAATAAATGAATAAGAATAAAGAGTTATTAAAATCTTTTGTGATAGGTTCATCAATAATATCTTATATCATTATCTTACTAGTAGTAATATATCTATTCAAAACTAAAGAAGCAAAGTTTGATTATTATAGATATACTGTACTGGCACCCATAGGAATAGGAACATTATCTCTTCTAGCAAAATATGTGAGTATCAATTATGATGTAAGTCTTAAGAAATCATACTTATTTTTCAGTTTATTATCTGCAATATTTGTAAGTATAAATATTTCAAGAGATGATGGAGCTTATAATTTTTCTTCTACTCAAAGATGGTATATTCAATATATATTGATTTTTGTGGGTCATTTATTTATGTATAATGGAATTATATATCCTATTGATCTTTATCTTTAGTGAATATCAACTCATATGTTTTAGGATATCGTTGATTTAGTTTATTTATTTGTTCAAGAACATTATTTTTATTATCATTCTTACCAAAATGTTCTTCTTTATTCATCATTATAAGTTCATATAATCCAATAAGATAAGTATTATAAAATAAATATGTATAACCTGAAATTGTATATGTGAAATTATTTAGTATATTGAGTTTTGTAACTTTGTTATTTCTTATAGCTAATCCTATATTAAGTCCATCATTCATATTTTGAATTCTATGCCACCACCAAGGAGCATTCCATAATATATCACCTGGTTCAAGAACTATTTCATACCGAGGTAAATGATGTAATATTTCTGGTTCTATAGAAATATCAGTATCAGGCATGTCAAATAATGTTTGTGCATGTATTCCAGATTCTGAAACTCTTCCTTTTAAAAATATACTATATTTAGGATCTACTAATGTCCATTTTTTACATCCTTTAATCATACAGAAAAAGTTTCCACTTCCCCCACAATGTGTATTACTACCTTTCATTTTATTTGATGAATTATATCCAATAAAAAGATTAGCTATATGTATATTTCTTAAATTACTATTTTTAAGGGTATTAATAAGTTCATAAAATCTATCTTTGATATCATTAAATAATTGAGGATAATTTGAAAAGATAGTATTATCATTATTAATATAAATATTAGAACTATTCATATTTTCACAAAAATCTTTAAAAGTATAATCTTTTAATATGAGTTTATCTTCTTTTTCTAATATTGTTA
>MDTG01069306.1_pt1 | contig 11238 bp, 15 predicted proteins | sample 811421 | NCBI WGS metagenome assembly MDTG01 (sample SAMN05326645, study PRJNA326480) | marine metagenome | isolation source: seawater | place: Pacific Ocean: South East | collected 2011
AGTCGTGCGCGTCTACCAGTTCCGCCATTCGCCCTTAATTATTTAATAATTTATTAAATAGTATAAGAACTAAAATTATATTAAAACCAAAAAATGTTTAATACTCTCTACAGAAAATGTTTAGATTTAGCGGCTCATAAAAAATCCAAATATTATCTGGCGATTATCTCATTTTTAGAGAGTTCTTTTTTTCCTATCCCTCCAGATGTAATGATTATACCTATGGTTATTTCTAGAAAAGAGAATTTCATTAAAATTTTTTTAATTACAACGATATTTTCAGTATTAGGAGGTGTATTGGGTTATCTTATTGGAGCATTTTTTTTTGATGTAGGAATGCAAATTATGTCTTTTTATAATTATGAAGATCAACTCATATCTTTAAAAAATGACTTACTTAAAAGTGGGGGTTTGTATACTTGGCTAGCAGTACTTTTTTTAGCTGGCTTCACTCCTTTGCCATATAAAGTATTTACTATTGCAAGTGGTTTAATTGGATTTAATCTTTTAATTTTTATAATAATAAGCTTAATATCACGAGGCTTACGTTTTTTTATTGTATCCTATCTGTCTTTTAAATTTGGTGATTATTTTTCCCAATTCATGAAAAAACATGGGTCTAAATGGTTTACATTAATTGGGTTATTAATTGTTATGATTGGAATTATAATCTATTTTATTTTTTAATCTCATGTTTAATTTTAAAATTGAAATTTATTTTAAAATAATTTTTATTATTAGTTTTATTTCTATCACTTCAGCTTATTTTATAGAGTATATTCTTGGGTATCAGCCTTGTAATTTATGTTTAGTTCAGAGGATACCTTATATAACAAGTATGACTTTAATAATTACTTACTATACATTCTTAAAAGATCAAAAATTTGTAACCGTGTTATTAGCTCTGATATTTATCTTTTCTTTTTTAATCTCTTTTTACCACTTTGGTATAGAACAGGGTTTTTTTGAGGAGTCTGCAGTTTGTGGTTTAAAAGACGCCACTAATATCTTATCAAAAGAAGACTTATTAAAACACTTTGATGAAAAGGTGGTGAGTTGCAAGGATGTGACATTTAGGATTTTTGGATTATCTCTTACAAGTATTAATATGATAATTAGTTTTGTAATAGTTTTAAACTTAATTAAAATATACTCTAAATATGACAATAACAAATAGCAAAGTTCAAGAATTTATTAGAGTTGATCATGCAGGCGAAAGGGGGGCTGTTAAAATTTATGAAGGTCAGCTTTTAGCTCTCAATACTATTGTAAAAGATGAAAATCTGAAAAAAACCATAGAAGAAATGAAACTTCATGAAATAGAGCATTGCGCATTTTTTGAGAAAGAAATTAAAAAAAGAAATATCAAACCAACGAAATTTTTACCTCTATGGGATTTAATGGGTGTTGGTTTAGGTTTTGGTTCAACTCTTTTGGGTAAAAAGGCAGCTATGTTATGCACTGCTTCGGTTGAAGAAGTAATAGATGAACATTATCAGAGTCAAATTAATCAACTTGGCCCAGAAGAAAAGGTTTTAAAAAAAAAAATTATTAAGTTTAGAGAAGATGAACTTCATCATAAAGATATAGCTTATGAAGAAGGTGCTACAAAAAAAGGTTTATATTCTATCATGGACAAAATTATTAAGACTGGTTCAAAAATAGCTATTAATATTTCAGAAAAGATTTAAAAATTAAGCTTCTAATTCTACATCCCAATACAAGTAATCCATCCAGCTTTTATGTAAATAATTAGGTGGAAAATTCTTGCCGTTACGGTGAAGATCTTCTGTTGAAGGTTGAAAAGGATATTGAGAAAGTTTCATTCCAGAAGATTTTAATAATTTTCCACCTTTTTGGACATTACATGATGAACAAGCAGTCACTACATTGTCCCAATGAGTTTCTCCTCCTTTGGATCTGGGTAGCAAATGATCAAAAGTTAATTCTTCACTACTACCACAATACTGACATGAAAATTTATCTCTTAGAAAAACATTAAATCTTGTAAAGCTTGGTTTGGACTGAGGAACAATGTAGTCCTTTAAAGCTATAACGCTTGGTAATTGCATATTAAAAGAAGGGCTTCTAACAACTCTTTCATAGTTGCTTACAATTGTAACTCTATCTAAAAAAACTGATTTTACAGTATCTTGCCATGACCATAATGATAAAGGATAATAACTAAGAGGTCTGTAATCTGCATTTAATACCAAAGCAGGACATTTCTCGAGTGATACATCTTTTTCAATAAAACTATTCATATTTAAATTCTAACTTAAATAAAAAATTATTTCAATATTAAGCAATTATTTAATTTTTTTTAATATATAATTTAATGCTATACTTGAAGCTTCAATGGGAATATTATGATCACAATTTTTAATTAAATGAGTTTCTATTTTAACATTATTTCTTAAAAAGAAATCTTTTGCCTCTAACATAAAACTTGGTGAGACAATTTGATCAGAGTCACCATGAATTAACAAAATATCAGTCTCAACTTTTTTTCTAAATTTTAAATCATTTTGATCAATTATTTTACCAGAAAACCCAACAATACAATTATATTTTTGGTCTGCTGTTAAACCAAGGTTAATAGACATCATGCAACCCTGACTAAACCCAGATAAACAAATTTTATCATTAGCTAAATTGTATTCTTTTTTAACTTCATCAATGAACTGATTTAATTTATTTTCAGCTTTTTTAGTCTGTTCTAAAATATATTTTGGATCATCATTAGATAAATCAAACCATTGATATCCAGATAAATTTATTTGACACCTTTCATGACCATTAGGACAAATAAAAACTGTATTTGGTAAATGTCTCCTCCAATTAAGTGATAACATGCTTATATCTTTACCATCTCCTCCATAACCATGTAGTAAGATGATGGCATTTTGAATCTCAACATCATTCTGTGGGTTTATAATTGTGGCATCTAGGCAGAATGTCATAGTGTATGAATTATGTTTTTTTATTTTTCTAAATACCCTACAATACTATTATGATTTCTGGAACAATTCTAAAGATTTTGTCTATAACATTTCTAATCGCAGTTGGAATAGTTTTAATTTTAGGTATTGGAACTTTATTTAAAGGTGGAGAAACAAGCAAAAAGTATTCTAATAAACTAATGCAATTAAGAGTTTTACTACAATTCATCGCAATAATAGTTTTAGTTTGCTTTGCTTATTTTTTTAAAAATTAGTTATAATTTTTTAACCAATCAATAAATTTTTTATCATTAAAATCTATAGAACCTACTATTCTAGCAAATTCTAATCCATCCTTATTAAATATAATTGAAGTTGGTATTCCTCTCAAACTAAATTTTCTAGCCAAGGTTATAGGTGAGTCAAAATAGATTTTTAAGTTTTTTATATCTAAGTCCTCAAAAAATTTTACTGATTTTTCAAGATTATCTTGCCCAACGTTTATTGGAAAAATTTTTAAATTATCTAAATTTTTCAGTCCTTGTAATAAGTCTAAAGAAGGCATTTCTTCTTTACATGGAGCACACCAGGTTGCCCAAAAATTTAATAAGACTAAATTGCCCTTATAATCTTCTAAATCTAGTTGATTGTTTTGAGCGTCTAAAAACGTTAATCCATCATATTTTTTTAAATCTTTATTTATAACGAGATTTTTTATATCAGATACCTCATTGGCAAATGAATTTGTTATTAAAAAAATTAATATTATTAAAAATCTCATGTTAAATAGGTATAATTAATTATCATGACAAAAAATAAAAACAACCAGGCAATATGGAACACTAGAATTAAAGAAAATACATCAAGCCTTTTTCAAAAAATTGGCAGTTCTATAAATGTTGATAAAAGACTTTATAAGGAAGATATAGCTGTATCTATCGCACACGTAGAGATGTTGTTTAAACAAAAGATAATATCTTTTAAAATTAAAAATAAAATTATCTATGGACTTAATAAAATAAAAAAAGAAATATTAAAAAATAAGTTGGATTTTAATGATAAGTATGAGGATATTCATATGAATATTGAGAAAAGACTTTTTCAAATAATAGGTGAAGAAGCAGGATATGTGCACACAGCAAGATCAAGAAATGATCAAGTTTTAACAGACTTTAAGATATGGATTAAATTAGCAAATAAAGAGATCAATATAAGATTAAATTCGGTAATTAAAACCATACTTAAATTAGCTGAGAAAAATATTTATACAATAATGCCAGGTTTTACACATCTTAAAAATGCTCAGGCAATTTCTTTTGCACATTATCTTATGGCTTATATTGAAATGTTTAATAGAGATAAAAAAAGATTTAAAAACAATCTAGATAGTTTAAATGAGAATCCTTTAGGTGTTGCGGCTCTTACTGGAACATCTTTCAATATAGACAGAAATTATACTACAAAAAAATTAGGGTTTAGCAAACCAACCGACAATTCAATTGACACTGTGTCAGATAGAGATTTTGTTGTTGATTTTCTCTATAGTGCATCAATATGCTCAATGCATATTTCTAGAATTGCAGAGGAGCTTATTATTTGGAATTCTGATGCTTATAATCTTATAAGTTTGTCAGATAAGGTTGTTACTGGCTCATCAATAATGCCTCAAAAAAAAAATCCAGATCTTTTAGAATTTTTAAGAGGAAAATCTGGTATTACCTATGGGAATTTATTTTCTATGCTTACAATTTTGAAAGGATTGCCTTTATCATACTTTAAAGATCTTCAAGATGATAAAGAAATAGTTTTTAAATCTTACGATACTTTGATTAATTGCTTAAAAATTTTTGAGGAAATCATGAAAAACTTTAAGCCAAACAAAGAACAAATGCTTAAGCTTGCTAGTACTGGTTATATTACAGCAACAGACTTAGCAGATTATCTTGTTAGGAATCACTCTATGTCCTTCAGAAAAGCCTACCAAAAAACAGCAGATATAGTTAACCTGTCAGAGAAAAAGAAAAAAGATCTTAGTGAATTAAGTTTAGATGAACTAAAAAAAATTGAACCAAGACTTAAAAATGATGTTTTAAAAGTGCTTGATTTAAAGAATTCTGTTAATTCAAAAAAATCTTTTGGAGGAACATCTTTTGATAATATTAAAAAAATGATAATGAAATATAAAAAAATAAATGATTAAAAAAATTTTTTTCTTTCTAATACTTAGCTGTTTGCTAGTTTCTTGTGGAAAAAAAGGAGATCCTATATACAAAGATTCTAATAAAGAAACTAATTTACAAACTATCTTTAAAAATAAAGCATAATGAAATACATAAATAAAAGGCTTTCAATTGAAAAAGTTGCTATAGAAAGCATTGCTAAAAAATATAATACTCCAAGTTATTGCTATTCTTTTAAACAACTAAAAGAAAATATTAAGAACTTTAAAAAGAATTTTAAATCCTTTTCTCCATTAATATGTTTCTCTATTAAATCTAATACTAATGTTAATTTGATTAGGGAAATTTCCAAATTAGGCCTGGGTGCAGATGTTGTCTCAATGGGAGAATTAATGATAGCAATTAAGGCAGGCATAAAAGCCAGAAAGATTGTTTTTTCAGGAGTGGGAAAAACATCAGATGAAATAAGCTATGCCATTGATAAAAATATATTGTTAATAAATGCTGAGTCTAAGAGCGAAATTAAAGAGATTAACAGAATAGCAAAATTAAAAAAGAAAAAAGTTCATGTTGGTATAAGACTAAATCCAAATACAGACGCTAGAACTTTAAGCCAAATTTCAACTGGGAAAAAAGAAAATAAGTTTGGTGTTAACGATAAAACTTTTTATGAACTTGTAACTTATTGTAAGAACTCTAAAAATATAGTTCTTAAGTGTCTAAGTGTTCATATAGGTAGTCAAATCTTAAGTCATAAACCATATGAAAAAATGCTCAGAATATTAACTAAAATTATAAATAAAACTAACCATAAATTTGAATTTATAGACCTTGGTGGAGGTATGGGTATTTCTTATAATAGAGATGATAAAAAACTTAATTATAAGAAATATAATATTGCTATTAAAAATTTTTTAAAAAATAATAAATCCAAAATAATTTTTGAACCTGGAAGATCAATTATAGGTAACACTGGTACTCTTATTTCAAAAATAATCTATATTAAAAAAAGTGATAGAAAAAATTTTCTTATTATCGATGCTGCTATGAACGATTTAATAAGACCAGCCTTATACGGAGCTAATCATAAAATGATGCCCTCTATTAGAAGTAATGTTAACCCAAAAAAAAACTATGAAGTTGTAGGGCCAATTTGTGAAAGTACTGATAAGTTTACTACTTTGAGAAATTTTCAACAGCTTCAGGAAAATGATGTTGTTGCTATATGTGATGTCGGTGCATATGGAATGTCTTTAAGCTCAAATTATAATTTAAGGCCTAAACCAATAGAGTTATTAATAAAGGGATCTAAAACTAAAGTAATTAGAAAAAGACAAAGGCACAAAGATTTAATGTAGCTTTTGATAAAAATGATTAGAAACACATTATTTTCAATTTTTTTTTTCCTAGGAATTATAGTTATTTCATTAATTTTTTTACCTTCATTTTTTTTGCCAAAAAAAATAGTTTTGTTTGGAGGAAAGCTGATGGGTTATTGGGCAGGTTTTTGTTTAAAAAAAATTTTATCTACTAGAATCATAATCAAAGGTAAAGAAAATATCATTACTAATCAAAAATTTTTTATAGCTGCTTCTCATCAATCTATGTTTGAAACATTTTATTTGCAAACTATTTTTAATTCACCAATATTTATTTTGAAAAAAGAATTACTTCTAATACCTATATTTGGTTGGTACTTAAAAAAGATTGGATCAATTTCTATTCAAAGAAATAAAGTCACTAAAGATAACTTGGGATTTTTTGAGGATATATCTAAAAAAATTATAAATTCAAATCAACCACTTATAATTTTTCCACAAGGGACTAGAGTTTTGCCAGATGAAAGACCACCTTTTAAGAAAGGTGCTTCAAGAATTTATGAGGAATTAAAAATTAATTGCTTGCCAGTTGCCATTAATTCTGGTCACGTTTGGCCCAAACATGGCACAAAACATTCAAATAAAAGCATAACTATTTCAATCTTAAAACCTATTAGGCCCAACTATTCTAAAGAAGAATTTATCAGAATCTTAGAAAACAATATCTATTCTGAGCTAAATTTGTTGAATAACTTTAACCTTTCATAGGCATGACAACAAAAATACTATCAAAATCAGCTGGGTCTTTGATTAGTGCCGGTGAACCTGTATCGTTCAAAAATAAATCGATTTTTTCACCATTTATCTGTGAAGCCACATCAATTAAATATCTTGAATTAAAACTTATTTCTAATTCATGATCAAATTTTACTGCTAAAGTTTCTTTTCCATCTCCACTATTAGTATTATTTACAGACAAATTTAGGGTATCTTTGCTTAAATTAAATTTAACTCCATCTTTTTTATCAAGTGATACTGACGCAACTCTATCAACGGAGTCTAAGAATAATTTCAATTCTATTTCCAATTTTTTTTGATTATTCTTTGGTATGACTTGCACATAATTAGGAAACTTGCCATCAATCAATTTTGATATTAAAATGCTGTTATTTAATTCAAACTTAATCTTTGATTTAACATTTGAAATTTTAACGTCTCCATCATAATTATCTAACAATGAACATAGCTGAAATATAGTTTTTTTTGGCAAGATTATAGGTTCAAATTCAATTTTTTTTTCAAGTCTTATTTTTGATATCGACATTCTATGACTGTCAGTTGCTACAGCTGTTAAATAATGTTTATCTTCTACTTCGGTTTGATGAATATATATTCCACTCAAATAATGTCTCGTTTCATCATTTGAAACTGAAAACTTACATTTATTTAATAATTTTAAAAACTGCTTTGATTTAATCAAAAATTCATTTTCTTTGAAATCTTCATCAGTAAGTGGAAATTCAGAGGCACTAATACAATTTAAATTAAAAATTGATTTTTCAGACTCAAGATGCAATTTACTTGAGTCATTTAAAGTAAGGTTGATTTTTTTTCCAGCTGCAAATTTTCTTACTATATCATACATAATAGAGGAGGTTGTCGTAGTTTTCCCCTCCTCCAAAACTTCAATATTATTTAGTTGATGAATAAATATTAAATCTAAATCAGTTGCAGTTATAGTTAACTTTGAATTCTCAGCATTTAATAGTATATTAGATAAAATTGGAAGAGTGCTTCTTTTCTCAATTACTCCTTGGCAATAATTTAGTGCTAATTGCAGATCTTGCTGATTTACGTTAAATTTCATTTGCCTTATTATTGTATAATATCTGATTTTTCAAAATGTTGATGTTATCAACCATTTCTGGATCTTTTTCTTTCAATTTTTCAATGGTCTTTACTGAGTGTATTATTGTTGTGTGGTCTCTATTAGAAAATTCTCGACCAATTTCGGGTAAAGATTTTGAAGTTAAAATCTTTGTTAAATAAATAGCTGTCTGCCTTGGCCGCACTAAATACCTTGATCTTCTAGATGACAACATCTCATTTTTACTAATTTTAAAAAACTTACAAACTAATGTTTGTATTAAGTCTATTGTCACTTTATTTTCAGTTAGATTCAATAAATCTTTTAGGACTATTTTTGTTTCAGATAAATTTGGAGTTTTGTTATAAATTCTTGAAAACGATATAGTTCTATTAATTGCACCAACCAATTCTCTAATGCTTGTGGTAATTTCACTACTAATAAAATCTTGTATATCTTTAGAAATTTTTACTTGATCTGGATAAAGATTGTTTAACTCCTCAATTTTTTTTTCAACAATTTTTTTTCTAAGCTGATTGTCAGGCTTTTGTATGTCAACCACTAAACCCCCTGAAAATCTTGATTTTATTCTCTCTTGTATTCTTGATAACTTATTTGGAGCTCTGTCAGCTGAAATTATTATTTGAGAGCCCTTGTCAAGCAAGGCATTAAAAGTGTGAAAAAATTCTTCCTGCATGGCTTCTTTGCCATTCATAAATTGAATATCGTCAATTAGCAAAATATCAGTATTTCTAAAATACTCTTTAAATTTAACCATATCATTTGTTTTAATAGACTTTACAAATTGATACATAAAACGCTCTGCTGAAATAAATAAAACTTTACTATTTTTTCTTAATTCTAACCCGATAGAATTTAAAAGATGGGTTTTACCCATTCCAACCCCTCCATATATATAAAGGGGATTGTAATTAGATATATTTTCAGTAACTTTTAGCGAAGCTTCATAAGCAAGACTATTACTTGAACCAGTTATAAAATTTTCAAATCTCTTATTGGGGTCAATACGATTATACTGAAGATAAGAGTCTTTTATAAAAGATACGTTTTCTTCACTATTAGTTTTATTTTTAGATCCAATATCGCTAGTTTCATCACTTGTTTTTTTATCGATTACCTTAAACTCAATTCTAATAATTTCTTTTTTATAATTTCTAATCGTTTGCAAAATTTGGTCTAAATATCTAGAAGTAATCCAGTCACGAATAAATCTAGTTGGCACTGACAATAAAATATAATTATTAAATTCATCTACAAAATTTATTTTCTTCAGCCAACTTTCGTAAATTTCAGAGCCTAATTTACTTTTCACATCAGATTGTATTAAATTCCAATCTAATTTATCTGATTTTAAATCAGAAGTTTTTTTATTTTTGAAGATATTGTTCATTTTATCGGAGAAACTTCAGTTAGAACCATAATGAAATTAATGCAACAAAAAATTATTAATTATCGAAAAAAAATAAAATCTAGGATTGTGTAAGATCTAATTTTGCAAATTTTTATTTTGACAAAAATAATTTTTATGTATTACAAAAAAATAAAATTTGCGATTGAAAAAAAGTCTAAATTGATTTACTTAATCTAAATATTGTAAAAAGATTTCATCAATTCATACATGGTGCGTATGCTTTAAGTTGAATCAACTACTGGTATAAAAAGCTATATAGAAGATATTTTTTTTGTAATTCTTGAAATGTTTCTCGATGCGTTTTGTTTTTTAATAATTCCAGATTTGGCAATTTTCATAAGTTCAGAATTCAACTTAGGTAAGAATTTAAGTGCCTCAGATTTCTTTTTACCTTCAATTAAAATACTCATTTTTTTTAAGGCATTTTTATATCTACTTTTTCTAGCTTTATTTACTGCTGTTTGTTTAGATATTCTTCTAATCCTTTTAATTGCTGATTTTGTATTTGCCATGTGCAGGGGGTATAACTTGAGAATTAATATTGGTCAATCAAATAATCAGTCACTTTTGACAAGTATTACAAAAGAAAGACGACCTTTTAGAAATTATTTTTTTTTTTATAACACCCCTACAATTAGTCCTTTTACAATTTAAATTTTCTCTTTGATATACTTTAAAATTTTTTTGAAAATTCCCCCTATTCCCAGAAATATTTTTAAAATCTCTTATACTAGAACCGCCTTTTTTAATTGCATCAGAAAGAACTTTCCGACTGCTAATTACTATTTTTTTGCATTCTTTCTCTTTAAGAGTGTTTCCTTTTCTAGATGGATTAATTTTACTTAAAAAAAGTATCTCACTAGCATAGATATTGCCTATTCCAGAAACAAAAAATTGATCCAATAAAAAATTTTTAATATTTTTTTTTTTGCACCCTAAATAAGAATATATATATTTTTTATTAAATTTCTTGTCAAATGGTTCAGGACCGAAACGATAAAATCTTTTTTTTAATAATTGTTTGTTTTTAATTATTTCAAAAAAACCAAACCTTCTTGGATCATTAAAAATAATCTTAATATCTTTTACAAAAATTATTTCTACGTGATTGTGTTTTTTTGGCATCTGAACTGAGCTATAAAAACTAGTATTTGTAAAACAATTTTTTTTGTTCTCATTAATGAAATGTATGGTTCCAGACATACCAAGGTGGATTACACAATAACTTTGATTTGTAAAATTAAGAATTATGTACTTTGAAAATCTAGTAACTTTTTCAATTTTTTTGTCTTTTAAAAAGCTCTCGAATTCTAATGGTAATTTAAATCTTAGATTTCTATTTCTTACAATTACTTTTTTTACCTTTTTTTGTGTAATTTTTTTATTAAGAGATTGTCTTACAATTTCTACTTCTGGTAATTCTGGCATTTGATACTATATTGAATATAATTTTTTTTTTATGCAACAATATCTTCAAAATAAAAAAGGGCTAGTAGAT
>MDTG01042553.1_pt1 | contig 11237 bp, 8 predicted proteins | sample 811421 | NCBI WGS metagenome assembly MDTG01 (sample SAMN05326645, study PRJNA326480) | marine metagenome | isolation source: seawater | place: Pacific Ocean: South East | collected 2011
GTGCAATAGATACTACGAATAAAATGATTTCTATTTTGAATCAGATGATAGATGCGTCAGAAGGAAAAATTGTACTTTGTAGGAATGGTATTGATGTTAAATCAGCTAATGAAAATAATAAAGTTGCAATAATATTACATATTGAAGGAGCAGAAGCGATCAATAAAGATTTTTCATCTCTAGAAAAGTTATATGAAGCAGGATTAAGATCAATTGGTCTTGTATGGAGTAGATCAAATATTTTTGCGCATGGCGTTCCATTTAGTTTTCCATGTCTTCCTGATACAGGGCCAGGATTAACTTCCTTAGGGAAGGAATTAGTAAAAATATGTGATGAAAGAAAAATTTTAATTGATTTATCTCATTTAAATGAAAAAGGTTTTTGGGATGTGGCAAATTTAAGCACAAAACCATTGATTGCAACTCATTCTAATTCTCATCAATTATGTCAACATTCTAGAAATCTTACAAATACTCAACTTAAAGCAATTAAAGAATCTAAAGGAATAGTTGGCATTAATTTTGCTACAGGGTTTTTGCGATCAGACGGTCAAATGACTTCTGACACTAGCCTTGATATAATTGTTGAGCATTGTGATTTTTTATTAGAATGTTTAGGCGAAGAAGGAGTTGCAATAGGTTCAGATTTTGATGGCGCCGTGGTTCCTTCTAAGATTAAAGATCTTTCAGGTATTAACATTTTAAAAGAACATTTTTTATCTAAAAAATATGGAACAGAATTAGTTAAAAAAATTTTTTTTAAAAATTGGTTAAATTTTTTAGAAAAAAATCTTTAATTTTCTATTAATGTAAAAAATAACATTATAAAAATGAAAAAAAGAAAACTATTTAATTTAAATTATTCAAAAAATAACAATATTTATAATTATAATTTAGTAATTGAGTCGGAATCAGAAACTTTTAAATCAATTGATAGTTTTGAATTGATGACAAAAGCGGCAAAATCTTGCTTCGAATATATTGCTAAAAATATGCATTTTACAAATACATTAATATTGTGTGGACCAGGGAATAATGGAGGTGATGGTTTATTAATTGCAAAATTTTTTAATGAAAATAAAATGGATGTAACCATTTATTCACCTTTAGGAGTAGGTAAGACTAAAGATTCAAAAAAAGCTTTCAATTTGGTTGAAAAAAACAATTTTTTTAAAAAAAAAATTATTATTAATGAATATGATTTAATTATTGATTGCTTATTTGGAGTTGGTTTTAATCGTTCATTTTCAAAAGATTTATCTTTTTTTATTAATGAGTTAAATCAATCCCAATCAAACATAGTATCAATTGACATGCCATCTGGCGTTTATACAGATAGTGGTGCGATACATTCCATAGCTGTTAAAGCTAATAAAACACTTACATTTCATCGTTTAAAACCTGGACTTATCTTATTACCAGGCAAGGAATTTTCTGGAAGTATTGAGATATTGGATATTGGAATATCTAATTTAGATAATAAAACAAACATTTATCTTCTTCATCCACCTAAACTTAAAGAAATTAAGAAAGCTGATCATAAATATAAACGAGGAACAACATATATCATTGCTGGAAAAGAATTAATTGGTGCCTCAAAATTAGCAACTCTAGCTGCAAGTCAATCTTCTTTAAGGATTGGAGCTGGTGTATCAAAAATTTTAATAAATGAATCTGACATAAATTATTTTAAACCTCATATTTTGGAAGAAATGATAGTTAGATATGACAATATAGATGACTTAAAAAATAAAATAAAAAATTTAAATATTGATTCTCTTATTTATGGATGTGGTATTGAAATTAGTGAACAAAACAAAGAATTATTATCTTTTCTATTAATTCAATCCTTTAAGATAGTTCTCGATGCTTCAGCTTTCTCTCTTATGACAAAAGATAAAAATTTATTTATCAAACTATTATATAATAGGAACTGTAAAACAGTTTTAACTCCACATAAAGGAGAGTTTGAAAAGATTTTTTCTACAAGTGAAAATAAATTAAATGATTGTTTAAATGCAGCAAAAAAAACTAATTCAATTATTTTATATAAAGGGAATGATACTATTATAGCATCTCCAGAATCAAATATTTATATAAATAACATTGGCTCACCTAATCTAGCTACTTCAGGTTCTGGAGATGTTTTATCAGGAATTATTGGAGGCCTGCTATCACAAGATTATAGTATTTTAGATGCCACTAAACTCGGTTGCTATATTCATTCTGAGTGTGGCAACAGACTAGGCAGAGGTCTTATAGCAAGTGATTTGATAGCTGAAATACCTAATATTTTAAAAGAAATGATGATTTCTAACTGATTATTTATTAACATAAAAAATAAAATACTTTCTTTTGATGCACAAATATTTCTTATTTGTTATATAATGATTTTTTAAAATAGGAGTTATTATGGACAATAAATGGTATTGGATTATTGGTGCAATTATAGTTATTGTAATAATTTATTTTGTTTTAAGTTAAATTATTTGCATTTCCTCTCTCTATAATTTGACACTAAAAAAATATATATATTAAATTTATAGCTATTCTATTTCACTTGAATTGATTAACATTAATTCAGTGAAGTGGAAGCTTATAAAAGTATGCATAAAAAAATTATATATTGTAGTAAAGTCATTTTAGTTAATATTTTATTAATTATTTTTTTTACAATAATTGCAGAAATTATATTTGGAAATTGGTTCAAAAATAAAAATTATGGAAACTTATTAATTCCAAAATACAATGTTAGCCTAATAAAAAATCCACCATATAAATCTCCCTATGCTACTGGTGTTTTCTCAAGAGATAAAAATGGCTTTAGAGCAAATAATTATAATTTAGATAGCATTAATATTTTAGTTTTAGGTGGTAGCACTACAGAAGAAAGAGATGTTGATGATAATTATATTTGGACTAAAGTTTTAGAGAAAAATTTCACTAACAATAATAAACAAAAAGTTTTAAACGCAGGTTTGGGTGGCCAAACTTCATATGGGCATATACAGATTTTTGATTTATGGTTTTCAAGATATGAGGAATTAAAACCAGAAAAAATATTAGTTTATATTGGTATTAACGATGCATTATATATGTTGGAAAATATTACAAATAATAAATCTAATTATGAAGGCAGACTTCTCAACTCTAGCAATAGAGACACTTTAGTCTATAGAAATTCAACTCATAATTATATTCAGTATATAAAAAATAACAGCGCATTTCATTTATTATATCTCATTATAAAGGGCAATTATTTATCCAGACAGTATAAAATTAATTATAATACCAATAATGATTATACGTATTTTCCTTACGCAAAAAAAATTAATATTAAAGAGAATATTGATTTAGAAATTAAAAATTTTTTAGAATACTATAAAAATAATCTTAAAATTCTTTCAGAAATTGCAAACAAATATGATTCACAAATTATATTCATTACCCAAACAATAGCTAAAGATCATTGGTTAAATAAATATTTATCATTAATTAATACTGCTACGATAGATTTTTGTGATAAAAATTTTACCACTTGTATTGATTTACATAATATAATTTTGATGAATGATAATGAGGATTTTTATGATGGTATTCATACAACGCCTATAGGATCAAAAAAAATTGGAGATATGATATATAAAGAAATAATTAATTAAATTACTGATTGTAACAAATTTTTAGTATATGCATTTATCGGAGAATGAAAGATTTTATCTGATTTACCTTCTTCAATAACCTTTCCATTTTTTAATACTAAAATATAATCTGACATTGCTTTTATAACTTTTAAATCATGACTAATAAAAATATAGCTTAAATTATATTTTTTTTGAAGTTCATTTAATAAATCTAGTATTTGAGATTGTATACTCACGTCCAAAGCAGAAGTAGGCTCATCCAATATTAGCAATTTTGGATTTAAAATGAGAGCTCTTGCAATTGCAATTCTTTGTCTCTGACCTCCTGAAAACTCATGAGGAAAACGTTTGTAAATTTGATTATAATTTAGACCAACTTCAGACAATATTTGTCTTATTTTTTCTTTTTTTTCTTCTAATGTAATATTTTTTTGATGAATATCTAATCCTTCCGAAATAATTTGTTCAACAGTCATTCTTGGACTTAAAGAACTAAAAGGATCTTGGAAAACAATTTGAATTTCTTTTCTTAAAATTTTCATTTGTTTGTTATTAATTTTATTAATATCTTGTTTATTAAAAAAAATATTACCTTTGGAAGAAATTAACTTTAGTATAGCAAGAACCAAAGATGTTTTTCCCGAGCCAGATTCCCCAACAATTCCTATTGTTTGTTTTGTTTTTAAATTAATATTTATTGAATTTACTGCTTTTACAAAACCAGCAGTTCTTTTTAAGATACCTTTTTTAATTGGGAACCACACTTTAAGATCTTTTACATCAAGTAAAGTATCTTTTTGATCTTCTATTGTAGTTTTTTTCTTAGCCTGAGAAGATATTAACATTTTAGTATAATCATGTTGAGGTTGTTCAAAAATCTTTTCTTTAATATTTTGTTCTACAATTTTTCCATCTTTCATAATGCATACATAATCTGCAATCTTTTTTACTACTGATAAATCATGACTTATAAAAAGAATTGACATATTCATTTTTTCTTGTAATTTTTTTATAAGTTCTAAAATTTGCAATTGAACAGTTACATCAAGAGCAGTTGTTGGTTCATCAGCTATCAATAAGTCAGGATTATTTGCAATGCTCATTGCAATCATTACTCTTTGTCTTTGACCTCCTGATAATTCATGAGGATATGATTTAACTCTTTCGGAAATATTTTCTAAACCTACGTTTTTTAATAATTCTCTAGTTCTTTTTGTAGCTTCCTCAGAAGATATGGATGAATGTATCATTAAAATTTCATTGATTTGTTTTTCAATTGTATGCAAAGGATTTAAGCTTGTCATAGGTTCCTGAAATATTGCACTAATATTTTTACCTCTAATTTTTTGTATTTCATTCTTTTTTGATTTTAAAATATCAATATCGTTATAAATTATTTCTCCAGTTTCATGAAAAGCTGAGGGATAGGGCAGAAGTTTTAATATACTTAGAGCTGTCACAGTTTTTCCTGATCCCGATTCTCCTACTAAAGCTACTGTTTTTCCTTTTGGTATATTAAATGATATAGATTCAACAACATTTGTTTTGACATTTTGAATATTAAATCCAACAGATAAATTTTTTATTGAAATTAAATCACTCATAAATCTATAAAAATGTTTTTCTTGGATCAAGAGCGTCTCGTATTGCCTCACCAATAAATATTAAAAGACCTAACATTAAACCTAATGTAAAAAAACTTGTTAACCCTAACCAAGGAGCTTGTAGATTATTACGCCCTTGATTTACCATCTCTCCCAATGATGCTGATCCTGGCGGCAATCCAAATCCTAAAAAATCTAGACCTGAAAGAGCAGTGACAGAGGCGCTTAAACTGAAGGGAAGAAAAGTTATCGTTGCTACTGTAGCATTAGGTAATAAATGTCTAAAAATTATTTTATAATTTGATACACCAAGCGCTCTTGCGGCTCTTATATAATCAAAATTTCGTGCTCTTAAAAATTCTGCCCTTACAACACCAACATATCCCATCCAACTAAAAATTAATAAAATTATTAATAACCACCAAAAATTAGGCTGTACAATACTGGCAAGGATAATTAAAACATATAAACTTGGAATTGCTGACCATACTTCCATGAATCGTTGAAAAATTAAATCAATTTTTCCTCCAAAATATCCTTGTACTGCTCCAGCAGAAACACCAATAATCATTGAAAAAAAAGTCAAAGTAAATCCAAATAAAATTGAAATTCTAAAACCATATATTAGCCGTGCAAGTACATCCCGGGCTTGATCATCCGTTCCAAGCCAATTTTTTTTAGAAGGTGGAGCTGGAGCAGGAACATTTAGATCTCTAATAATGGTATCATAAGAGTACGGAATGATTGGCCATATCATAGATCCATTTTTGTTAATTAAGTCTTGAACATATGGATCTCTATAATCAGCTTCAGTTTCAAAATCACCTCCAAAAGTTGTTTCACTATATGAATATATAATTGGAAAGAAAAAATTACTGTTATATTTAATTATTAGAGGTTTTTCATTAGCTACAAAATCTGCAAATATTGAAATAATAAATAAAAAAGAAAAAATCCAAAAAGAATATAGACCTCTTTTGTTAGATTTAAAATTTTCCAATCGTCTTTTATTTAGTGGTGAAATTTTCATGAAGTATCTCTTGATTCAAAATCAATCCTTGGATCAATAATTGTATACATAATATCTCCAATAATACCCATAATTAGACCAAGTAGAGAGAAGAAATATAAAGTTGCAAATATTACTGGGTAATCTCTTGTTAAAGCTGCCTCATAACCTAATAAACCTAATCCATCTAAAGAAAAGATAACTTCGATAAAAAGAGAGCTTGAAAAAAGAATTCCTATAAATGCAGATGGAAATCCAGCAATTACAATTAACATAGCATTTCTAAATACATGACCGTATAATACCTTGCGTTCAGATAAGCCTTTAGCTCTTGCAGTCATGACGTATTGTTGATTAATTTGATCAAGAAAAGAATTTTTTGTCAAAAAGGTAAGACCAGCAAAGCCACTTACAACCATTGCTAACAGAGGAAGAAATAAGTGCCAAAAATAATCCTTAATTTGGTCAATTAAATTTAAATCACTAAAATTATCAGAAACTAGTCCTCTTAATGGAAATATATCGTAGTATCTACCTCCTGCAAAAAAAACTATTAATATAACTGCAAATAAAAAATTAGGTATCGCATAACCTATAGTAATAATAGTGCTTGAAGTGATATCAAATTGACTACCATCTTTAATTGCTTTTCTAATACCTAAGGGAATAGATATAAGATAAACTAAAAGAGTAGTCCATAAACCCAAAGAAATAGAAACAGGCATTTTATCTAAAACTAAATTAGAAACTTTTTGATCTCTAAAAAAACTTTCTCCAAAATCAAAAGTCAAATAATTCTTCATCATGTCTATAAAACGAATGTATGCAGGCTTATCCATTCCATACATCTTTTCTATTTCATAAATGATATCTGGATCCAATCCTTGGGCTCCTCGGTATTTAGAGTCTAAGTTTGAGGAATGAGATAAATCAAAATTATTTAAATCCTCTGCATTATCACCAGAAAATCTCGCAGTAGATTCTACTGCTGTTCCTGTCATTTGAGCTATCATTTGTTCTACTGGGCCACCAGGAACTACCTGAACTATAGCAAAATTAATTAACATAATTCCAAACAAAGTTGGAACAAGAAGAATGATTCTCCTAAGTATATAAGCTGTCATTTTAAATTTAATTATATCATTAATTATGAATAAATAATGATTATTAGTTTAACTATTGAATAGATTTTTTTCTCTCAACAATTGTGCTTGATTTATTTTGATCAATCCACCAGGTATTCGTACCTAATGAATATTTTGGGCGAATTTGAGGTTTATCAAATATATCCCAGTACAAAGTTCTGTAAGAAGATATATGCCATTGAGGTATTACATAATGATTCCAAAGTAAAACTCGGTCTAATGCTCTAGTATAATCGATCAACTCTCTTCTATTTTTTGCAGATATAACTTTCTCTATAAGTAAATCAATAACAGTATTTTTTATACCAATTATATTTCTTGATCCATTAGTTTCAGCCGCATCAGAACCCCAAAAATTTCTTTGCTCATTACCAGGAGATAATGATTGTCTAAAAGTAGAAACAATCATATCAAAATCAAATGTTTCTAATCTTTGTTGATATTGTGAACTGTCTATGGTTCTAACGTTAACGGAAATGCCTAACTTTTCTAAATTATCCTTGAAGGGTAAAACAATTCTTTCAAATGCAGGAGAAACTAAAAGTATTTCAAACTCAAAATTATTTTGTGAATATTTATTTTTTAATTTACCTTCCATTAATTCCCATCCAGCTTCAGAGAGAAAGGAAGTAGCCTGCTGTAATTCTTGGCGATTAAATCCTGTTCCATCTGTTTTTGGAGGATTGTATTCCTCAGTAAAAATTTTTTTAGGTAGCTGATCCATGTACATATTTAAAATTTCTAGTTCTCTACCAGTCGGAATTCCAGATGAAGCTAATTCTGAATTTTCAAAAAAACTATTTGTTCTCTTATAAGCTCCATAGAAAAGGTTTTTATTAGTCCATTCAAAATCAAATGCATATGATAAGGCTTTTCTTACTTTTCTATTTTTAAAAATTTCTTTTCTTGTATTGAAAACAAAGGCTTGCATTCCTTGTGGATTTTCATGTTGTATATTTTCTTTTATTATTAAGCCGTTTTCTACGTATGGTATATTATAGCTGGTAGCCCATTCTTTAGAGCTATTTTCTGAAAAAAAATCTATATCTCCAGATTTAAAGGCCTCTCTCTCAATATTTCTATCTTTGTAATATTCATATTTAATAATGCTAAAATTTTCAGTCCCTTTTTTTATTGGAACATTAAAACCCCAGTAATTCTTATCTAAAGAATATGTAATTGATCTTCCTGCATCAAAAGAATCAATTTTGTAAGGACCGCTTCCCATTGGGATTTCAAGAGTTGTTTCTTCAAAGTTTATATTTTCCCAGTAGTGTTTTGGCAGTACAGGGAGTTGACCTACGATTAATGGTAATTCAAGATTAGTATTACCTTTAAAATTAAAACGTACTTTTGATTCACTTACTTTAACTACCTCTTCAACATCACCATAATAATATTTATAAAATGGATGTCCTTTTTCCATTAAAGTATTGAAAGTCCAAATTACATCTTCTGGTGTTATATTTTTCCCATCATGCCATTTTGCTTCTTTACGAAGATTAAAAGCTACCCAGGAACGATCTTCAGGCCATTCAATAGTTTCTGCTAACAATCCGTATTCTGTAAAAGCTTCATCACTTGAAGAAGTTGTTAAGGTTTCAAACAAATTTCCAATTCCAGCAACAGAATCACCTTTCAAGGTAAAAGGATTAAAAGTATCGTAAGATCCTATAGCGCTAAAAACTACCTTACCTCCTTTTGTAGCTTCAGGACTTACATAATCAACATTTTTAAAATTTTTATCATATTTTGGCTGACCATGCATTGCTATTGCATGAGATGTATTTATTTCAGCTAAACTTTGAGAACAGATAAGAATAAAAATAAATACTAGTTTAATTTTTAACATATTTTGTAATATAAACTTTTTTTCAAAATGAACAACAGAACCAAAAAAATTCTTTTGATGATGTAATTATAAATTTGTCATTTCCAGTACTTGAGCTGATATTTCTCTAGAAGAAGTTGCAATAAAACTACCATCAGAGTTTAAATTTATACTTTTTCCTGAGATATCAGACACCACACCACCTGCCCCCTCAATAACTGGAATTAATGCCATATAGTCCCAAATTTTAAGAGTATCTTCGATTACTATATCAATTAATCCTGATGCAAGCATGCCATAAGAATAGCAATCTCCACCTAGTCGATATTGTTTTACTTTATTAAAAACTTTATCACACAAAGTTTTAAATTTAAAATTTTCTAGATAAAGTCCCGATGTATACGCATAGCATTCTGAGATAGATTTTTTTGAAGATGTGTAAATTATTTCATTATTCATAGTTGTTTTTTGGTTTTGTGCACCAACCCATCTTTCATTATGAGCAGGACAATTAATTATTCCTATGATTGGTTTATTTTTGAATAGCAATGCAATTAATGTTCCAAAATCTTTATGACCTGAAACAAAACTTTTTGTACCATCAATTGGATCAATAACCCATAAAAAGTCTGAGTCTGAATTTAAATTTTCAAATTCTTCTCCAATAACACCGTGATCTGGATATTTTTTTTTTATTAATTCTCGTATTCTCAACTCACTATTTTTATCAGCTATTGTAACCGGACTTTCATCATCTTTTTTTTCTATTTGAAAATTTTGACGAAAATATTTCATAATAATATTTTCAGATTCATCTGCGAGAATATTTGCAAACTTTTTATATTCTTCTATGAAATTTAAATCATTCATTCTTATCTTTTAATATTAAGTAACTATGGAAGTGGAGCAGGATTATCCGATTTATCTCTGAGCCACAAAATTAAATCAGCTCTATCCTGAGCATCTTTCAATCCTGCAAAATTCATTTTTGTTCCTTGAATATAATCTTTTGGTTTATATAAAAATTTATTCAACTCTTCATACCCCCAATTTCCACCGAAATCTACAAGGGCATTAGAATAGGCAAATCCATTTACTTTAGCTTTGGGCATATCAATCAAATTCCAAAGATTTGGACCAACTTTTGATTTACTATCTTTTTCATAGTTATGACAAGCGCTGCACTTTTTTGCAATCTTTTCACCATTTTCAAAAGAAGCATTAATTAATAAGTTAGATATGGATTCAACCTTTAAATCACTTTTAGATTGTTGTTGAGAATTTGATGCTTTATCTGGGACTTCAATCAAATAAGCTGTTTCTTGTTCTGTAGATTTATCTTTTTTTGCTATAAAATTACCTATAAAGCCGATAATAAAAAAAACAATTAAAGCCACAATAATTGATGCTATTATTTTGTTAAATTCAAGTGAAGACATGTTAATAATATATATAGATTTTTTTGATGATTAATAGAATACAAATTTGTTTAATGATTAAATATTTATGCTTAATTGTCGCATAATATAGTATGAAAACCCTCATAATAATTCCTGCACGGATGGCATCTTCGAGATTTCCTGACAAACCCATGGCAATAATTAATGGAAAACCTATGATACAAAGAGTTTGGGAACAGGCTATTGCATCAAATGTTGGAGAGGTAATAGTTGCATGCTGCGAACCAGAAGTATTGCAATGTATCAAAGATTTAGGTGGAAGAGCTATAATGACTGATCCAAATTTACCATCAGGAACGGATAGAATATACGAGGCACTTAATAAAATTGATAACATTGATCAATTTAATAGTATAATTAATTTACAAGGCGATATGCCTTTAATCAATCCAGATGATATTTCAATTGTTAATAAACCACTTTTACAGGGATTTGATATAGGAACTCTTGTTACTGATTTAACAGAAAAACAAATTGATAATGAAAATATTACTAAAGTTGAAGTAAATTGGATTAAAAAGGAAATTATTGGACAAGCCATTAA
>MDTG01189351.1_pt1 | contig 11237 bp, 8 predicted proteins | sample 811421 | NCBI WGS metagenome assembly MDTG01 (sample SAMN05326645, study PRJNA326480) | marine metagenome | isolation source: seawater | place: Pacific Ocean: South East | collected 2011
ATTAAGCCTTTCCTCAACATCAAAACTCGTTTGATATGGATTGAAACCCCTACCAATCCAATGATGAAGGTGGTGGATATTCACGCTATTGCTGCTCTTGGAAAAACCCACAACGCATTAGTAGCAGTTGACAATACATTTGCATCACCCTATTTACAACAACCCCTTGATTTAGGTGCCGATATAGTTATGCATTCTGCTACTAAATACCTAGCCGGTCATAGCGATACTATTATTGGACTATTGGCAGTAAATGACGATGTCCTTCACGAACAACTTGCTTTTATCCAGAACTCGGGTGGAGGCGTTCCGGGACCTATGGACTGTTTTTTGGCTCTCAGAGGCATCAAAACACTTCACTTGAGGATGCAAAGACATTGCGAAAATTGCGCCGCTGTTGCTACTCACCTCCAAGACCACTCTAAAATAGAAAAAGTCTATTGGCCTGGTTTTGTCTATCATCCTAATCATGAGGTAGCTAAAAAACAAATGAAAGCTTTTGGAGGAATGCTATCTTTTGTTCCACAAGGTGGAGGTATAGCAAATGCTAAAAAAATCCTCGAAAAATTTCAAATTTTTACTTTGGCCGAATCCCTAGGAGGAGTCGAAAGTTTAGCTGGTCATCCTGCCTCCATGACCCATGCTTCAATCCCTAAAGAAACTCGTGAAAAAAGTGGAGTCTTGGATGTGGTGTAGGATGAGGAGTTGGGTGAGGAGTCGGTAATGGTGTCGGGTGAGGAGTTGGATATGGTGTTGGCGATAATGTGCATCCAAGTCCTTCATTTTCACAACACCATGCTTTTTTATCAGCACTCCAACTTTCTCTAGTATAACAATTGTAATAAACATAATTATCGCAATAAATCCAATCACTATTACAATAACCATTATAAGGATAACATGGTCGACCCCAACTTTCACGAGGTCCTTCACATAAATCGTAATCACTTGAACTAGCACCGTTTCTATATTGTTGACAGTCGCAATATGAATAAGCTAAATTAAAAAGAAAACTAAAAAATAGAATAATCATTAATACTTTTATTTATTCAAAATTGTTTAAATTTAAACAACACTGTTTACCTTAATATTTAATTTCAAGATACTAAATTTATAAAAAATATTTATAATAAAAGCATGACCTGCTTTTGGAATGGGATAGTTAATTCTTTAGCAGAAAGTGATATGATGATTTTAGATGTTAAATCTAAAAATATTTACAACTTAATTGATAGTTTAAAAAATAAAAACTGTGAACCAACACAAGTAAAATGGCAAAATAATGTAATTAGTAAACTTCAAATAAATGAAAATAAAGAACATATTAAATCTTATGATAAAAAAACTGCTAATCAAGGTTATTTATGTTCATCTTGTGACCCATTTTTAATATTGTTATCCCAATTACTAAAAATTGATATAATTCATAATTATTGTGGTAATATTATAAAATATACAAATAAATATTCAAAAAAATGTATTTATTACAAATCAAATAGAGGGCATTTTTGGTTTGAAAAAACTCAAAATAAATAATCATTATAGACTATTCAAATATTCGTAAATTTTATCAAAATAATCTGGTTCTTTAATATCTTTTGATGCATCTAAATTAATAACTGGAATTTCACGTTCGGCAATTTTATTCATCATTATTTCATGTTTTTCATGTAATTGTTTTAAATATTCCAAAGGAATACCTGTTTCCTCTGGTCTTTTACGTTTATTAATTCTTCTTTCACATACTTTTGGAGGACAAAACAAATATATAAAGCAATCCGGTTTAACAATATCTTTAAATTCCTTCATCAACCATTTATACCAATCATCATAAATACTCCATTCCATACCATCTATGTATCCATTTTCATGACATAATTCAGCAAAACAAGTTTTATCAGAATAAATTGATCTTTCAATAATTAAATGTTTATCACCTAATGTTTCAATTTTTTTTTGTATTTCATGTATACGAGTCATAAAAGTGCACATTTGAAAAGTATATGACCATCTATGTTGGTCAGAATAAAAATTATCCAATAAATTACTACCACTTTTATCTTTATAATTTAACCATGTGGCAACAGGTTCAACTAAGAATTCAAATTTATCTTCAGGTAATGTTGCTTTGAGACGCTCTACAATTGTAGATTTACCTGCGCCAATATTGCCTTCAATATAAATTTTCATATATATATGATTAGTATTTTATTTTTATATTGAAAATTTGATATTATTAATTATCATATTTTTATTATTTAAAGCAAAAAGTATTTTAAAATAACAAAATGGACTCATCCGCTGTTTTAATTAATCCATATAACCCAACAAATAAATATTTAACTCGCGAATTCATTGAATCTAAGTTGGGTTTTAAAATTCATAACTTAGATATTTACCAAAATGCATTTATACATAAATCATATTGCAAAGATATTGAAGCTTATACAACAAATCAAGATGGTGATAAAGTAACTTATATTGATTGCCCATCCGATTGTATAGAACTTCAAGAACAATCAAATGAAAGATTGGAATTTTTAGGTGACTCTATACTAGGAGGTGCTGTCACATCATACTTATATCGTAGATATGATAAAGATGAAGGTTTTTGCACTAAATTGAAAACTAAATTAGTAAATAGTGAAACATTGGCACGTTTATCTACTTATCTTGGTTTATCCGAATATTTAATGATTTCAAAACATATCGAAGAAATTCATGATGGACGCAAAAATCCAAGAATTCTAGAAGATTTATTTGAAGCTTTAATTGGTGCAATTTATTTAGATTTTAATAGATATACACTGGAACTTGAAGGTAAAAAATTTTACTCAGGTATGGGGTATCAAGTTGCAGAAAAATTCATTATAGATATATTGGAAAAATATATAGATTTTACAGAACTTATTAAACACAATCATAACTACAAAGATATTATTTTAAGATATTATCAAAAACATTTTCATATTTCACCTAAATATATTAAAATTAACGTCGTTGGTCCACCTACTGAAAGATACTTTACAATGGGAATTTTATCACCTGATGGTAAAGTTATTGGAATTGGTAAAGAACGATTAAAGAAAAAAGCAGAGCATTTGGCTTCATTAGAAGCATTGAAATATTATAAAGTCTTAGAAGAAAGTGGTTCAGATAGTGAAATGAGTGACAGTAGTGATTAATTATTATTAAGTATTATAAATTATAAATAAAATCTAATAATTATTATAATAATTTATGCTATCTTTTAAAGAATATTTTAAAATGAAACAATTTGGTGGTGGAAACTGTAAATTATGTAATGCAAAAAATACTACTTCAAGAACGTGTCCATTAAATCCCAAAGCACGTGTTGTTGATGGTGTTCGAGGTAACCCTGAAAAACATCCAAATGCAGTCAAAATTCTAAATGAACGCGGAACACCTTTAAAAATAGAAGGAACACCTGGAATTGTATTAGTTCCTGTTAAAAAAATAAAGAAAACAAAAAAAGAAAAAAAAGCAAAAAAAGCGAAAGCAGTTGTTAAAACACCACCTGCATCACCTGGTGTTATAACAGACGATTGTTTTTTATCGAGTGGTAAAAAATCTTCTTTAAATTATTCAGAAAAAAGAAATAAATTAAATGAATGGGTATTACCAAATCGAACACAATTTATAGAATGGATGAATAGTATATATAGTGAATCTCATAACGAAAGACGATTAGTAACAGAAAGAGAATTTTTCGCACATCAAGAATTTGTTACGCATTATATTCAAAAAAATTCACCATACCGTGGATTACTTTTATATCATGGTTTAGGCGCAGGTAAAACAGCATCAAGTGTTGCAATCACAAATGGATTATCTAGTAATAAAAAAATCATAGTTATGTTACCAGCATCATTAAGAACAAATTATGAAAATGAAATTAAAAAGTGGGGTAATATCTTATTTAAAGAAAAACAATTTTGGTGTTTTGTTAAAACTAGAAAAGGATCTAAATTGGAAAAGCAATTAATAGAAAGAGGTATACCAAAAGATTATATACGAAAAGTAGGTTCTAAATCAAAAAGAAGTCAAGGTGCTTGGTTGGTAAATACAAAAAAAACTGGAATAAATAGAAGTTTAGACAAACAAGATAAATTAGAAATACAACGTCAAATAGATTTTTTATTAAAACAAAAATATACGATTTTGCATTATAACAATACAAATACGATTATAAAACAAATATTTGAACAAGTCCCAGTAGTTCAAAAAAAATTAGGAAAAATAACTAAAAAAGAATTGGAAGATTTAGTATACGAATCTACAATAGTTTCTCCTGAAAATAATCCTTTTAACGATAAAATATTAATAGTTGATGAAATTCATAATTTAATTTCTATGATGATTGGTGGTGGGTTTAATGGTCCAATCTTATATAGACTACTAATGACTGCGCAAAACATGAAACTTATATTTTTATCTGGAACACCACTTATTAATTATCCATATGAAGCGGCAATTTTACTTAACATTTTAAAAGGGTATTCTGAAACTTTTATTATAGATATTCGAGAAAATGAAGGAGCAATAACACAAACAGAACTAATAGAAAAATTACGTTTAAATATGCAATCTGTTGATAGAATTGAATATATTAAAGGTAAATTACATTTAGTTAGAAATCCCCATGGTTTTATTTCTATTTGGAATAAAAATCAGTATAAAGGTGTAATAAAAGACACCGAAGATTATTTAAGTAAAGACCGTTTTATAAGAAAAATTGATATTGAATTAAGTAGTTGTAATTGGAGAAGAACAAGTGATGTAATTATTAAAAACAACTCGTCATTTCCAGAAATTATAAATGAATCTAAAAATTTACCTTCTAAAAAAGATGGTCAATTAAATTTCAAAAAAGGATTGGAACTTGCTATTACAAAATTTGAAAGATATTTTATAAGTAATTCAAATAAAATAAAAAATCCAGAAATGTTTATACAACGTATATTGGGAAGTGTGTCATACTATAAAAGAATTAATAAAACAGAATTATTTCCAACAACTTTAAATCCAGATGGTTCATTATGGAAAGCAGAAGAAGCAAATAAACAAATTAAAATCGGTATGAGTAATTGGCAACTTCAACAATATGCAGAAGTTAGAGATATCGAACGTAATAAAGACCGTAAAAGAGCAACACAAGATAATCCAAAAATAAGAATTAAAAATGAAATAAATGAACAAGCAAAGAAAACAAGTAACTTATATCGTATTATGTCGAGACAACGTTGTAATTTCGTTTTCCCACCAAATATTGAAAGACCTAGACCTTACAAAGAATTATTATTAGAAGAAAATCCCGAAGAATCACAAGAAAATGATGGGTCTTTGGAAGTAAAAGGCGAAGAAGAAGAGTATGATTATTTAACTCGATTAGACATGGCAATCAATAGTTTAAGTTATTTAAATCTACTAAATAAAGAAGATGCATTATATACAGAAATTCAAGAATTATTAAAAAGCAATGATTTATTTGATTCTGAAAGTGACTATGATTTATCTGTTTTATCACCTAAATTCAATAATATGGTAAGAAACATGAATATTTCACCAGGTTTAGTATTTTTATATTCACAATTTAGAAGTGTAGAAGGTATCGAAATATTTTCAAGAGTATTAAATGCATTTGGATATAAAAAATATGATTTAGAAGCAAGTGAAGTAAAACCATTTAGTAAATATGATATGGTAAACATGACAGATTCTGAATTAAATGTGCAAGGTAGAATTATAGATTATAGATATGAATTAGAAGATGCCGAATTAATAGCATTAAGTGAAATTGTAAAAGAAAATGAAGAATATAGAAGACAATTAAGATTATTATCTCACGAAATGGCATTAAGAAATAAAAAACCATTGGATGTAGAAATGTTAATGGTGGAAAAATATAACACAACAATTTATGATAATAAAGATATTACAATGACATCTAAATTAGAAAAAGTTGAAACTATTTTGAATAGTAAACGTATATTTAAAGTTAAAAATCTAATGAATGGTGATATTTTCGATGCCAATGAAAATGAACTTGTTCACAGTTATTACGCGCTATGGACTGGAACTGAAGATCCAGTTTTAAGAGAAAAAATACGTCAAGAATTCAATAAATCTGAAAATAAATATGGTAAATTAATTAAAATATTGATGATTACATCAAGTGGTGCAGAAGGTATATCATTAAAAAATGTTCGTCAAGTTCATATTATGGAACCTTACTGGAATCGTGTTAGAATAGAACAAGTTATAGGTCGTGCGGCAAGAATTGCATCTCATATAGAATTAACAAAAAAACAACAAAATGTAACAGTGTTTGAATATTTAATGGAACTTTCAAATGCACAAAAGAAATTACCTATTAGTCAAAACATAATGATAAAAGATTTAGGCGAAACCAGTGATGGTGTTTTATATAAAATTTCTGATATTAAAAGTAAAGTGTTGTATGGTTTCTTAACATTAATGAAACAAGCAGCAATCGACTGTCGATTTAATGAAATTGACAATTTAGCATCAGGGGATGATTTTTCTTGTTTTGAATTTGTTGAAGGAACTGAAGATGTAGATGAATATAATACAACACTTGATATTATCAATGCAGACAAAGATGAACACAAACAAGTTAAAACAAGTATTCGAAAAGATAGATTTATTAGTGTAGAATTTTCTAGCGCTTTTAGAAATAAAGACGGTAAACAATTACCTGCAGTCATAAAAATTAAATTAGATAAAGCAGATGATGTATCAAATTTCACTAGAATAGCTGAACCTAGATTGATTTACAATTATTATATTAATAATAAAATACCATTGGGTTTTATTTATTATGGTAAATACTTTTTTATAAAACAAAGATTTATGGTTCAGTTACAACGTGGCGAAATAACATTTTTAGATATTAAACGAAAATTAAAAGATATAGTTTTGTCCGACGAAGAGATAAAAGTATTAACACTTCCTTGGGTAAAACAAGAAATAAGTAAAAAACGAGCCGCAAAATAAATTATATCATATTACTTTCAATAACAGCGGCATTGCTTACAGTATAATCTATTTTAAAAGTAAAGGAAAAATGACCAGTTAATCCTGTTATAATAGTATTTTTATAATCTGTAACTCTAACAGTCATTTTTTCTAAACTACTTAAGTCATGTATTTCATATTTTTTATGAATTGGATCACTTTTATAATATATATAATCTGTTGTTGGTATTTGATTCGATGGATTATATATTTTAGTTAAGTACTTAACTTGTTTATTGTTGGAGTTGTATAATGAACCACCAATTTCCTTTATACTTACCAATAAATAAGGTTCATCAATAATATTTTGATCTTTTGGAACAGATGCTGAAATAATTTCTATATTCTTTATATTTTTAAAACGTTTCCATGGAAAATTTACACTAAATTCACTTGAAAATGTACTTTTCGTCGAATAATTTGTGTCATCACGACTGTCTATTGTAATAAACTCCGTATTTAAAGTAGTTTCTACTGGTTGTTTTAACATTGAAATATCTCGTGTAATATCGTTTGTCGATTTTTTTAACAATATAGATTCTACACGTGGGTCTTGTTTGTGAAGTTGTGTTGGGTCGGTAGTTTGTTCATTTTTTTCAAAGAAAATACCTTCATCACGTTTTTCTAAAATAGTTTTTTCCGTTGTAAAAGATTTAATTTGTGTTACACTATCTGCACCACTATAAGGTTCAACGGAGGCAGCGTTAGGATTTTTCTGTGATATTTCAAATACAACATTTCTTTCTTTGGCTAATTCTGCCAATCTGTTTTCAAATTTTCTATCTCTATCTTTTTTAATATTTGTTTTTTCATCAAATTCAACAAGTTTAGCTGCTATTCCAGACATACCTTGATTGGCTTCTACACCAGATTTAGTAATTGTTTCTTTGAATTCTTGCGTTGCTTTTGGTTGTTCATGATTCATTTTTTCACGTAATTCTGCCAATTCTTTTAATTCTTTGTCTCTTGCTTCTTGTAAAATAGTGTATTTATCCATTGAAAAATCACTATTATCTAAGGGTAAAGAAAAATCTATATTTTTTGGTTTATTATTTAAAGCACTTACATTACTGGGATTAGACATATTATGGAATGCAGTATCTGTATTTATTGGTTTTTCTTCAACCATTCGTGTAAATTCACTTCGTTGATTTACTTTATTTGCTTGTGGTTTATTTGTTTGTGGTTTATTTTTATCGTGTTCAACTAATTGGCTAAAATGTGGAATGATAAAATCTAAAGTAAATTTATTTAATTGTTTTACTTTTTCATTTAAAGGTAAACCATTTGGAATATTAAATTTATCTTTATCATCATTAATTTGTTGCATAATAGTAAATAATTTTCCATGATAATCTACATTGTGTTGATTATCAATATCATAATCGTATCTTGATTGTATAGTGGTTTTTGAAATATCATATAAAAGTTGATAATTATCTTTTGAAAGAAAAATATTGTCCATATTATTTATATAAATTATTAGATATAATTATATAGAAAATTTAACGTTTTATTAGTTTATTATTTTAAAAATAATACCTATTGTAATAATAAATATTATAATGAACCCTTTAAATTTACCAAATTATCCAGATGAATTTAAAAAAATAGTTGGAAAACCTTACTCTTATCATGAGCATATTATTCAAAAACCAGAAAAAGCAACTATTCAAAAAAGAAAACGACACATAGTAGTTGTTGATAGTCGATTCCGCGATACAGCAAAATATTCATCACCATCTGATTACACAATTGATTTTGACGAACATTATAAATATGTAACAGATGTCGAAATGATATCTTATTGTATACCTAGAGACCCAATATATTTAATTAATTCTAATAATAATTTAATAAAATTATCAGAAATTGGCAACATTCCGCCAAAAACTCATGATATTACATTAGACAATGGTGAGTATAATTTAAGAGAATTATCTGATGAAATTCATAATAAATTTATTAGTCAAAGTTCTACTTATACAGCTGACCATAATGATGAAAATAAAACAATTACAATTACTGAAGATAGTAGTACTAAATTTTCAATAATAAGTAATTTGTTTGGAATATCTACACAATCAAGACATAAAATAATGCATACTTTACAACCATTAAATAAATGCCCTTATGTTATGTTAAAAATTGACCAATTAAGAAGATATGATTCAGTTGACGGTAACGCAGCAATTCGAGATTCTTTTGCTTTGGTTCCACTTGGAAACGATTTTAAAGAACTATTAACAACTCATAACTATGGTAATGTAAAATCTTTTAATCCACCATTACCAAAATTATCAAAATTTAAAATTAAATTTTTAAATCCATTAAATAATCAACCATGGAATTTTAGAAATCGTGACCATGTAATGATTTTTGTAATAACAACATTAAATCAATCTGGTAAATATTCTGATACGTTGCAATAATTTTTCTCTTGTGTTTTTATAATTTATATTTTATATTTAATAAAATTATAAATGATACCCATACTGAATATGAACCACAACCAAAATATTTAAGTATTTTAACATTACGAATAGTATCTTTACTACAAAATAAAGTTAAAAAATTAAGAAAATCACTTTTTTTATCTAATTCATTTTCTTCTACATATCTTTCTTGGCATCCAAGATGAATATTTAAAGTTATAAATAATATTAATGTAATCACTAAAATAGCTATTAATAAATTTTTATTATCAATTACAGTATATTTATAAAATACATAAACCATTAGAATATTTACGAATATATCCTTAATGTGATCGTATATATCACCAAATTTTGATACTAAATTGTATTCGCGTGCATAATTTCCATCTAATACATCGTAACAATATGAATTAAAATAGCACAATGCTGATAAAATAAACCATTTTTTATAAAAAAAATAAGCAGATAATATACCAAGAATTAATGAAAATGTAGTTAATGTATTTGGTGTAAAACCTAAACTTTTATAGAATGAAAACATTTTTCTACCATTATCTATAATAAAATTATCAATTGGATTTTCAAAATCTCTTGGGAATTTTCTACTTTTACTGGATTTATTTAAACCATACTGATGTGTTCTCATATATAATTATATATAGATTATAATCTATAAATAATTAATATTATTATCTGTTTTATGCGTTTATGTTTTATGTTTTTAAATTAATTAACCAGTCTCTAAATTTTAAAATAAGACTGTAATAATTATTTTTTAAAATTGTGTCATCATCATTATGACATATTTTTTTTATATATAATGGAACTTTGTGGTATATTGAACTACGTGTTTTTATAACAGCAAAATCTTTACTTGAAAACATTTTTGTTATATCTTCACCAAAATCTTCTGTTAACATAAAACGTAAATATATAAATATAAAAACCCAAGTTTGGCAAAATATATCATGTTTATTGTCTTGAAAATTATATTTATTAATAGGTGTAAATTCATAATTACCGGGAAAAGAATAAATTGTCTTTAATTCTGACAATCTTTGATTAAATACTTGACACAATACATTTATAATTGCATCTGATTTATTTTTACAAGCTGCTTTACCAATCTTTTTTTGTCCAGATGGATCAAAATAATATATTTGTTTCGCTATTTTATCTAATACTGCTATAGTAAAGTGTCCTGGTATAGATATTTTAATTATAATATATGGATATTCATTGGTAGAGTCGTATTCAAATGAATCAACTAAAAGTCTACCAAATGTTCCATCTTTATCATACGAAACTAAATAAGATTCATCATCAAATTCACCAAAAGGATTTTTTTGATTGAAATCACTTAAATCTATATTTTTTTCATGAATTATTAAATCTGCACAGGCTTGTGGCGAAGCATCTGGGTGCCATCTACCATATTTCATTTTTTCTAAATCACTATTTTCCCAAACACTATTATCATTAAATAAAATCTTATTTTTATTTATTTCATTATATCGATTTATTAAATAATTAAATTTGTATTGTAATTGTTGTATATATGAACTAAAGTAATTATATTCTGTTTCAGATGAATCACCAAATTCAGGGTTTCTAAAAGTATCAAATCTTAAATTTTTTTCGTTAGATTTTATAAATTCAGACAAAAGTAATTCTTTAAATTGCAATCTCAATGTTCTGTCAAGTGTATCTTTTTTATCTGTTGATAGTTTATATTTATTA
>MDTG01232766.1_pt1 | contig 11237 bp, 5 predicted proteins | sample 811421 | NCBI WGS metagenome assembly MDTG01 (sample SAMN05326645, study PRJNA326480) | marine metagenome | isolation source: seawater | place: Pacific Ocean: South East | collected 2011
AACAGTTAAACAACTTGATGATTTAAGAAAGCAAATGAGAGAACATGGAATTATATTTAAAATAACAAAGAATAGAATTACTAAATTAGCTCTTCAAAAAACAAAGTGCAAAGATTTAACAAATTTATTTACTGGACCTACGGCTGTTGCATTATCAAAAGACGCAATAACATCAGCAAAAATTTTAACAAAATTTTCAAAAGATAATAAAAATTTAAAGATTCTTGGGGGAATCATGGGAAGCGACATTTTAGACCTAGCTGGAGTTCAAAATGTAGCATCTTTACCTACATTAGACGAAGCAAGAGCTAAAATTGTAGGTATTTTGAGTTCTCCAGCTCAAAAAATCGCAAGTATTTTACTTGCACCAGCGTCAAAAATCGCTATTTTAGCGCTCGAAAAATCAAAAAAATAACCTTTAAAAAATAAAAATATGGCTGATCTTAATAAAATTATAGAAGACTTATCAAGTTTGACTGTTGTTGAAGCAGCTGAACTATCAAAACAATTAGAAGAAAAGTGGGGAGTAACAGCAGCAGCTGCAGTAGCAGCAGCACCAGCGGCTGGCGGTGGAGCGGCACCAGCTGAAGAAAAAAGTGAATTTAGTGTCGTCTTAGCTTCTGCAGGTGATAAAAAAATTAATGTTATAAAAGAAATTCGTGCAGTAACATCTTTAGGTTTAAAAGAAGCTAAAGATTTAGTCGAGGGAGCACCAAAAGAAGTTAAAGCTGGAGTAAACAAAAAAGAAGCTGACGAAATAAAAGCTAAATTGGAAGCAGCTGGCGCAAAAGTAGAACTTAAGTAATAAAATTTAAATTTTAAATTATTGATTTATTTGAATCAATAATACGGTAGGAATGCAGTTATCATTTACTGAAAAAAAAAATATTAGAAAAAATTTTGGGAAACTTAAAGAAGGGTTATCGATTCCTAATCTTATAGAAGTCCAAAAAAATTCATATAAACAATTAACTGAACTTAAAGAAAATATAGATCAAAACCTTGTTAAAGGTTTCGATAGAGTTTTTAAAAGTATTTTTCCTATAGAAGACTTAAATGACAAAGCTACACTAGAATATGTATCTTATAAACTTGATAAACCAAAATTTGACGTAGAAGAATGTATTCAAAGAGGTTTAACTTATTCATCCTCATTAAAATGTACTTTAAGGTTAGTTGTCTATGACATAAATCAAGAAACTAATACAAAAGAAATTTTATCAGCAAAAGAACAAGAAGTTTATATGGGTGAAGTTCCAATGATGACAAATAGTGGAACTTTTATAACAAATGGCGTTCAAAGAGTAGTGGTTAATCAAATGCACCGAAGTCCAGGTGTATTCTTTGATCATGATAAAGGAAAGTCACATGCTAGTGGAAAACTTTTATTTAATTGTAGAGTAATTCCTAATAGAGGATCTTGGCTAGATTTTGAATACGATGTTAAAGATTTACTTTATTTTAGAATCGATAGAAAGAAAAAAATTTTAGTTTCAACTTTATTATTAGCTTTAGGTTTTTCTAAAGATGATATCGTAAACCACTTTTATGAAAAAGAGACATATACTTATGATCAAAAAATAAAAAAATGGAAAACAAAATTTAATCCAGAAGTTTATAAATCTAAAAATTTTTCTGAAGAAATTATTGATGCAAAATCACAAAAAGTTGTTGTTAAATCAGGAGAAAAAATTAATTTTCTAACAGCTAAAAAATTATTTAATGAGGGTCTAAAAGAAATTTTTGTATCTAGTGAGTCATTGTATGGGAAGTTTATTCACAAAACTATTACTTTAGGTGAGGAAGAATTTAAAATAGGAACGGAAATTAATGAAACAATTATTCAAAAAACTTTAGATAGCGATGTTAATTCAATTATAATTTCTTCAACTAATTCTATTAATAAAGGACCATATCTTCTTCTAACAATATTTAATGATAAAAATACGACCAAAGTAGAAGCTGTTACTGAAATATATAAAGTCTTAAGACCTGGTGAACCACCAACCCCTGAAATTGCAACGCAGATTTTTAATAATCTTTTTTTTAGTTCTGATAGATACGATTTATCTGATGTTGGTAGAGTTAAAATGAATTCTAGATTAAATTTAGAATGTTCTGATAAAATTACAATATTAAGAAATGATGATGTTCTCGCAATAATAAAAAATATGCTTAACCTTAGAGATGGAAAAGATGAGGTTGATGATATTGATCACTTGGCTAATAGAAGAGTTAGATCTGTTGGTGAATTGGTAGAAAATCAAGCAAGAATTGGTATTTACAGAATGGAAAGAGCTATAAAAGAAAAAATGACCACTCTTGATGTAGAGTCTGCTATGCCTCAAGATCTTATTAACGCTAAACCTCTTACAGTTTCATTAAAAGATTTTTTTGCAACATCGCAGTTATCTCAATTTATGGATCAAACCAACCCATTATCTGAAATTACTCATAAAAGAAGAGTATCAGCTTTGGGCCCCGGGGGTTTGACAAGAGAAAGAGCAGGTTTTGAGGTAAGAGACGTACATCCAACTCATTACGGAAGAATTTGTCCGATTGAAACACCAGAGGGTCCAAATATTGGTCTGATTAATAGCTTATCCACTTATTCTAAAATAAATAAATATGGTTTTATAGAAAGTCCTTATAAAAAGGTTAACAATGGTGTTGTCCAAGATAAGATCGAATATCTCTCTGCAATGGAGGAGAGTAAATTTACTATTGCACAAGCTAATTCAAAAATAGATAAAAACAATAAATTCACAGAAAGCTTAGTTTCTTGTAGACAAAACTTAAACTTCATTTTGTCAAAACCAGATAATATAGATTACATAGACGTATCACCTAAGCAATTAGTATCTGTTGCAGCTTCATTGATTCCCTTTTTAGAAAATGATGATGCTAACAGGGCTTTAATGGGATCAAATATGATGAGACAAGCCGTCCCTCTTCTAAAACCTGAGTCGCCATTAGTTGGCACAGGAATAGAAAGTGATGTAGCTTTGGACTCTGGTGTAACAATAGTAGCTAAAAGGGATGGTGTAGTAGATAAAATTGATGGTAAAAGAATAGTTATAAAAGCAACTAGTGAAACTGATTTTACAAAATCAGGTGTTGATATTTATAATTTACAAAAGTTTAAAAGATCAAATCAAAATACATGTATTAACCAAAAACCTTTAGTTAGAGTTGGTGATAAAGTAAAATCTGGTGATATTATTGCTGATGGCCCTTCAACAAAACTTGGCGAATTAGCTCTAGGAAAAAATGTTACTGTAGCCTTTATGCCTTGGCAAGGATATAATTTTGAAGACTCAATTCTTATTTCGGAAAGATGTGTAACAGATGATGTCTTTACATCTGTTCATATTGAGGAATATGAAGTAATGGCTAGAGATACAAAATTAGGTGAAGAAGACATAACTAGAGATATTCCTAATGTTAATGAGGATGCATTAAAAAACTTAGACGAGTCAGGTATCGTATATATTGGTGCAGAGGTAAAACCAGGAGATATACTTGTAGGTAAAGTAACACCAAAAGGTGATTCAGCATCAGGTCCAGAAGAAAAACTTTTGAGATCTATTTTTGGAGAAAAGGCTATTGATGTTACTGATACATCTCTAAAAATGCCAAGTGGAAGCGGTGGTATTATAGTTGATGTAAGAGTTTTTAATAGACATGGAATTGAAAAAGATGAGAGATCAATAACTATAGAAAGAGCGGAAATTGAATCTGTGCAACAAGATAAAATTGTTGAGGAAGAAATCCTTGAGAGAAGTATTAAACAAAGAGCTAGTCAAATTTTAGAAGGTTCAACAATTAATAAGAAAGTTAAAAACATAGAGTCTGGAAGTAAATTAACTGAAACACAAGTTAATGATCTTTTAATTTCTGATATTTTTAAAATAACTACAGGAAATGAAAAAAAAGATGCAGCACTTGAGCAACTAAGCGATCAGTATAATAAAGCAAAAACTGACATCCAAGATAGATTTGAAGATAAAGTTTTAAAGATACGTCAAGGAGATGAACTTTTACCTAGTGTTATGAAAATGGTTAAGGTTTTTGTTGCTATTAAGAGAAGATTACGTCCAGGAGATAAAATGTCTGGAAGACATGGAAATAAAGGAGTTGTCAGTAAGATTGTTCCAATCGAAGATATGCCATACAGGGAAAATGGAAAACCTGTAGATATAGTACTTAATCCTTTAGGAGTCCCTAGTCGAATGAACGTAGGTCAAATTCTTGAAACTCATTTGGGATGGGCTTGTACTGAGCTAGGTGAAAAGTTAAAATATTTAGTAAATGAAAATCAAAAGAAATTTGAAAAAAATGAAAAAATTTCTAATTTTCTAAAATCAGTATATGGAAAAAATAGCTATGAAGATAGTGTAGATAAATTTACCAAAACTGAATTTAAAGATTTATGTGAAAATCTTCAAAACGGTGTACCAATAGCTACACCGGTATTTGATGGAGCAAAAGAAATAGATGTAACGAAAATGTTAGAGTTGGCATCATTACCTAATTCAGGTCAAACTAAATTATGGGATGGAAGAACGGGAGAGAAATTTGATAGAGATGTGACCGTTGGTACTATATATATGCTTAAGCTTCATCACTTAGTCGAGGATAAAATTCATGCTAGATCAACTGGTCCGTACAGCTTAGTAACCCAACAACCTTTGGGTGGTAAAGCACAACTTGGAGGCCAAAGATTTGGTGAAATGGAAGTTTGGGCTTTAGAAGCATATGGTGCTTCATACACACTACAAGAAATACTTACCGTTAAGTCTGACGATGTAGCAGGAAGAGTTAAAGTTTATGAAACAATAGTTAAAGGCGAGGAAAATTTTGAGTCAGGTATACCTGAATCATTTAATGTACTAGTAAAAGAGATTAAAGCCTTAGCATTAAACGTGGAATTAAATTAATTATGAAAAAAGATTTAAAAGATTTATTCAAAAATAGTGAAATTTCAGAAGCTCAAAATTTTAGTAGTATAAAAATAACTTTAGCAAGTCCTGAAAAAATTAAGTCATGGACCTACGGAGAAATTAAAAAACCAGAAACCATAAATTATAGAACTTTTAGACCTGAGAAGGATGGTCTTTTTTGTGCAAGAATTTTTGGACCAATTAAAGATTATGAATGTTTATGTGGAAAATATAAACGAATGAAGTTTAGAGGCATTATTTGTGAAAAATGCGGTGTTGAAGTAACCAAATCTAATGTTCGTAGAGAAAGAATGGGACACATTAATTTAGCTACACCCGTTGCTCATATATGGTTTTTAAAATCATTACCTAGTAGAATATCATTAGCTGTTGACATGAAACTTAAAGATGTTGAAAGAGTTTTATATTTTGAAAGTTTTATTGTAGTTGAACCTGGTCTTACATCATTAAAAAAAAATCAGCTTTTAAATGAAGAAGAACTTGCTAAATATCAGGAGGAATTTGGTGAGGAGTCATTTACTGCCGGAATAGGTGCTGAGGCCATACTTGAAATTTTAAAATCAATTGATCTCAAAGCAGATAGAGAAGCACTACTAAAAGATATTAAAGAAACTAAGTCAAAAGTTGCAGAAGAGAGAGCTATCAAAAGACTTAAATTAATAGACTCCTTCATCGAAACTGGCAATAAACCTGAATGGATGATTTTAACTACAATTCCAGTTATTCCACCAGAGCTTAGACCTTTAGTCCCACTTGATGGAGGTAGATTTGCTACATCGGATTTAAACGATCTATATAGAAGAGTCATTAATAGAAATAACAGATTGAAAAGATTAATGGATCTTAAAGCCCCGGATATCATTATTAGAAATGAAAAAAGGATGCTACAGGAGTCAGTTGATGCATTATTTGATAACGGAAGAAGAGGAAGAGTAATTACTGGAACAGGAAAAAGACCTCTTAAATCTTTAGCGGAAATGCTTAAGGGTAAACAGGGTAGATTTAGACAAAATCTTTTAGGTAAAAGGGTGGACTACTCAGGAAGATCAGTAATTGTAGTTGGTCCTGATCTTAAACTTCATGAATGTGGTTTACCTAAGAAAATGGCTTTAGAATTATTCAAACCATTTTTATATGCACGTTTAAATAAATTGGGTTTAGCTTCAACAATTAAACAAGCAAAAAAATTAGTTGAAAAAGAAACAAATGCTGTGTGGGACGCTTTAGAACTTATAGTTAGAGAGCATCCAATAATATTAAATAGAGCTCCAACACTTCATAGATTAGGCGTTCAAGCTTTTGAACCCAAACTTATTGAAGGAGACGCTATAGAACTTCACCCTTTAACCTGCGCCGCGTTTAATGCAGATTTTGATGGAGATCAAATGGCTGTTCATATACCTCTTAGTTTAGAAGCTCAGCTAGAAGCAAGAATCCTTATGATGTCTACAAATAATATTTTAAGTCCATCTAATGGAAAACCAATTATTGTTCCTAGTCAAGATATGATTTTAGGGATTTACTATCTATCTCAACCACCTTATCAAGATGAAAAAGTTGATGGTTATTTTGTAAATAATGCTGAAATTGAGCAAGGACTTGAGTCAGGCAAAATAAATGTTCATTCAAGGATTATATCAAGATTTGAAACAACTGATGAAAAAGGAAATGTTAAATTTGAAAAGTATACTAGTACCGTAGGAAGATTTTTACTAGCAAATTTACTTCCTAAAAATAAAGATATAAAATTTTCATTAGTTGATCGTTTACTGCCTAAAAAAGTTGTTTCTGAAATTATTGATATTGTTTTTAGATTTACTGGACAAAAAAATACAGTCATATTCTGTGATAAACTTAAAGATCTTGGTTTTAAACATGCTTTTAAAGCTGGAATTTCATTTGGAAAAGATGACCTTATAATTCCAGAAAATAAATCACAGTTAATCGAAGAAACAAAAGCACTCATAACTGATTATGAAAGTCAATATTCTGAAGGATTAATAACCAGAGGTGAAAAATATAATAAAGTTGTTGATGCATGGTCTAAATGTACAGACAGAGTAGCAGCAGAAATGATGAAAAGGATATCCGCTACAGAAACAACAAAAGAGGGTATCAAAATTAACTCGGTATTTATGATGGCTGATTCTGGTGCTAGAGGATCTGCAGCACAAATGAAACAATTAGCCGGTATGAGAGGATTGATAGCAAAACCTTCAGGTGAAATTATAGAGTCACCCATAACCTCAAATTTTAAAGAAGGTTTGACAGCACTTGAATATTTTAATTCTACTCATGGAGCAAGAAAAGGTTTAGCAGATACTGCATTAAAAACTGCAAACTCTGGATATTTAACTAGAAGATTATGTGATGTTGCGCAAGATTTAACCATAACAAAGAAAGATTGTGATTCCAAAAGCAGAGGAAGTATTAACTTATCTGAAATTATTGAGGGTGGGAATGTTATCGTAACCCTCTCGGAAAGAGCGTTAGGTAGAGTAGTAGCGAATGATGTAAAAAATCCAATATCAGGTGATGTAGTTATAAAAAAAGGCGAAATGATTGACGAGGCTGATTGTGAAAAAATTGATGCTGCAGGAGTTAAATCTATCCAAGTTTATTCAGTAATAACATGTGGATCTAAGGAAGGGGTTTGCGCTACTTGCTATGGTAGGGATTTATCTAGAGGAAAAATGGTTCATGTTGGTGAAGCAATTGGAATGATATCAGCTCAATCAATTGGTGAACCAGGCACTCAGTTAACTATGAGAACTTTCCACGTTGGAGGTACAGCATCAATCAAACAAGACTCTCAAATAGTAAGTAAAAACGAGGGAACTTTAAAAATTATTAATACAAACTTGTTAGAAGATTCTAAAAAAAATCTAATTGTTATGGGCAGAAACACACAGCTCTCAATTGAAGATGATAATGGTCTTCAAATAGCTATTTATAAAGTTCCTTATGGATCAAAATTATTTTTTAAAAATGGAGATAAGATTAAAAAAAATTCAAAAATATGTGAATGGGATCCTTATACCACACCTGTTATTGCAGAAAAAAGTGGAACTGTTAATTATGTCGATTTAATAGATGGTGTTACACTTTCAGAAACATTAGATGATGAAACAGGCATAGAATCCAAATCTGTAATCGATTGGAGATCACAATCTAAAAATACTGACTTAAAACCAAGAATTACTCTAAGAGATGAAAAAGGAAATGTAATAAAAAAAGCCGATGACAACGAGGCAAGGTATTATTTAGTTCCTGACTCAATTTTATCAGTTAAAGATGGTCAAAAAATATTTGCAGGTGATGTTATAGCCAGATTGCCTAAAGAAACATCTAAAACAAAAGATATAACAGGTGGACTACCAAGAGTTGCTGAATTATTTGAAGCTCGTAAGGCAAAAGATAGCGCGATAATAGCGGAAAATGATGGAAAAGTTCTTTTTGGTAAAGAAGTTAGAGGGAAACAAAGAATATCTATAGTTTCAGATGGAGGAGAAACTTCTAATTATTTGATACCTAAAGGCAAACATATTAATTTTAATCAAGGTGAAAAGATTAAAAAAGGAGAATATTTACTTGATGGTCAGCCACTTCCTCATGATATATTACGTATATTAGGTATCGAAGAGTTAACAGAATATTTTGTCAATCAGGTTCAGGAAGTTTATAGATTACAGGGAGTTGTAATTAACGACAAACATATAGAGACAATTTTGAGACAGATGCTAAAAAAAGTTGAAATTAAACAGTCTGGTGATTCTAATTTATTACCTGGGGAAATCATTGATAGAATTAAATTTGAAAATATGAATGAAAAATTAACTTCTGAAAGTAAAAAACCAGCAGTTGGTGAAAGAGTTCTAATGGGTATCACTAAAGCATCATTACAGACTGAATCATTTATTTCCGCTGCTTCATTCCAAGAGACAACAAGAGTTTTAACTGATGCAGCTATTAAAGGTAAAGTTGATGTTTTACAAGGTTTAAAGGAAAACGTTATAGTTGGTAGACTGGTACCAGCTGGAACTGGAACAATTAAGAATGATTGGAATAGAAAAGCTATTAATGATGATGAAAAATTTTTATCTGAACAAGAAACTCCTGAAACCTCAGAAGCTCAAATAAACCCTTAAAAATAAGACTTTTTGACACTCGTTTTGATTTGACAAAAACCATTTCTATAGTATTTTGACGATATTTTTTGGTTGGAATGTAATGCCATTAAGGTGTTAAACGCTGCCACTTAATAACCTGTTAGTTATTTCTTATCAAAAAATATTTTAAAATTATGCCAACTATTAATCAGTTGCTGAGAAAAAAAAGAAAAAGACCATCAGCAAGAGACAAGGTTCCAGCTTTAGAAAGATCTCCTCAAAAAAGAGGCGTGTGTGTAAAAGTTTACACCACAACTCCAAAAAAACCTAACTCAGCTCTAAGGAAAGTTGCCAGGGTTAGATTATCAAATGGTCATGAGGTAACTTCTTATATTCCAGGAGAGGGACATAACCTACAAGAGCACTCAGTAGTTCTTATTAGAGGTGGAAGAGTTAAGGATTTACCTGGAGTAAGATATCACGTCCTAAGAGGTAATTTAGATACACAAGGTGTAACAGCGAGAAAACAACAACGTTCTAAATATGGAGCAAAAAAAGGTAAATAGGTTTTTATGTCTAGAAAAAAAAGAGCCCCAAAAAAAATACCTGTAGTTGACCCAAAATTTAAATCAACAATAATTCCAAAACTTATTAATAGTATTATGTATGATGGAAAAAAAACAATTGCAGAAAAAATTATTTATGATGCTATTGAAAAAATTAAATCTAAATCAAAAGATGAACCAATTACTATTTTTAATGAAGCAATTAACAATATAAGACCAACAGTCGAGGTGAGATCAAGGAGAGTTGGTGGAGCAACATACCAAGTTCCGGTTGAAGTAAAAACTAAAAGATCTCATGCATTAGCTTTGCGATGGTTGATAGACGCTTCAAGAAAAAGAAAAGATAAAAATATGTCAGATAAAATATTTAATGAAATATACGATGCATATCAAAACAGAGGTGCAGCAATTAAAAAAAAAGAGGATACACACAAAATGGCAGAGTCTAACAAAGCATTTGCGCATTTTAGATGGTAACAATTTATGAGTAGAACACATACTTTAGATAAATACAGAAACATAGGGATAATGGCCCATATAGATGCAGGTAAAACAACAACAACTGAGAGAATTCTATATTATACTGGAAAGAGTCATAAAATTGGTGAAGTTCATGACGGTGCAGCAACAATGGACTGGATGGAGCAAGAGCAAGAAAGAGGTATCACTATTACATCCGCTGCAACTACATGTTTTTGGAATGATCATAGAATAAATATTATAGATACCCCTGGTCATGTTGATTTTACAATTGAAGTTGAAAGATCTTTAAAAGTTTTAGATGGCGCTGTTGCAGTATTTGATGGTGTTGCCGGTGTTGAACCGCAATCCGAAACTGTCTGGAGGCAAGCAGATAAATATAAAGTTCCAAGAATTTGTTTTGTGAACAAATTAGATAGAACTGGAGCAGATTTTTTCAGATGTGTAGAAATGATAAAAGATAGGTTGGGAGCAAAACCTTTGGTAATGCAGATACCAGTAGGAATAGAGTCATCTTTACAAGGAGTTGTAGATTTAATAAAAATGAAAGCAATAATCTGGCAAAATGAAGACTTGGGTGCAGCTTGGGATGTTAAAGACATTCCTGAGGATTTAAAAGAAACTTGTGATAAGTACCGTCAAGAACTTGTCGAAACCGCTGTTGAGCAAGACGAAAAGTTAATGGAAAGTTATTTAAATGGCGATGAAATCAAAGAAGAAGATCTTATTAAGTGTGTAAGAAAAGGTTGTTTAAATTTTGATTTTGTTCCTGTTTTAACTGGATCAGCATTTAAAAATAAAGGTGTTCAGCCATTACTTGATGCAGTCGTCAATTATCTACCAAGCCCAAGAGATATCGGTTCAATTAAAGGAACAAAACCAGGTTCTGATGAGGAACTAGAGATGAAATTTGAGGATAATGCACCATTTTCTGCTTTAGCGTTTAAAGTTGCTAATGATCCATTTGTGGGTTCATTAACTTTTATAAGAATTTATTCTGGAACAGTTAAAACAGGTACAGGAATATACAATACTTCAAAAGATAAAGAGGAAAGAGTTGGGCGTATGCTTTTAATGCATGCAAATTCTAGAGAAGATATAAAAGAAGCAAACGCTGG
>MDTG01298274.1_pt1 | contig 11237 bp, 5 predicted proteins | sample 811421 | NCBI WGS metagenome assembly MDTG01 (sample SAMN05326645, study PRJNA326480) | marine metagenome | isolation source: seawater | place: Pacific Ocean: South East | collected 2011
AGTTGCAATCATTTCCTTACTATTGTTTTTACCTTCATTTGCAGATAGAGCAACTATTTTAATAGATTCACATAGAGGCATCTCAGAAACTTCCCCTGCACGAATCGAGGCTGGCTCCAAGGCATCAATCATTGTTTTATCCCCGGGAACTGCTCCACCTCTAGATTTAACTCCATCATTTGCAGCCTCTAGAAAAGAATGTAATCCCTTTGAGTCAAACTTCTCTTCGCCTTCCAAAGCCTTTCCACCATTTCGGAATAAAGTTCCAAATAATGCTCCAGAGGCACCACCCATTGAACTCATCATTGCCATCCCTGTCATTTTGAATACATCAGAAACTTCATCAGCCTCTGATTCAGCTAACTTGTTAATAACAGCATTCATTCCCCTCTCCATACCTAACCCATGATCACCATCACCAAGGTTCCTATCAGCATCTGTCAAAATAGGTTCTGATTCAATGATTACTGAAGCAACATGCTTCATCATTTCAATAGCCTCTTTAACATCCAATGATTCTTTACCCATGTCTTTATAGTTTTGTATAACAAACTGATTCGCATGGTAAGTCCCAATACTGTTTAAGTTCGTCGTTTAACTTAGTAATACTGAAGGAAATTCCAGACATCTCCTGACATGTAACAAAAGGTCCCACAACCGTATCATATACTACAACACCTTTATCTTTTAAGTAGATTTTAGCCCTTCTTAGACAAATAAGACACTCCATCATGGTAGTCGCGCCGAGGCTGTTTACTAACAATATAATTTCATCTCCTTCAGATAAGTTCTCAATGTCGCTATCATTTTTAAAATCTTCGAATATAAGATCCAACATTTTAGGAGTTAAATCGTCAGCCGTCGTCATCGGGATTTCTGAAACTCCAGGTTCACCATGAATTCCCATGCCTAAACCAATAAGTCCTTCATCAATATTAAAAGTTGGCTTTCCTGTGGCAGGAATTGAACCGGGTGACATTGAAACTCCAACAGATCGAGTGTGAAGAACTGACATTTTAGCAATTCTTTCAAGTTCTTCTAAATTATCAGCAGTTTGTGATGCGGCTCCAGCAATTTTTACAATAATTACCAATCCAGCTATTCCTCTTCTGTTATCTTTATTCTCATGGGGTGCAGAACAAACGTCATCCGTAATTAAAACTGTCTTAACGTCAATTCCGTTATCTGAAGATAATTCAGCACCTATATCAAAGTTCATCACATCACCCGCATAATTACCGTATAGATAAAGTACTCCATTACCCGCATTAACTGCCTCAGTAGCTTCAAGAACAATATCCGGAGGGGGCGCTGCAAAAATATCACCGCACGCTGCCCCATCGGCAAGATTAGTACCTACCAAACCATGATATATAGGTTCATGGCCAGCCCCCCCACCTACCAGTAATGAAACTTTATTAGAAGGGATCTCTGTCTTAACAATTGACCGAACTCCGACCTTTTTACAATCGCCGTCGTAAGCCTCTACAAGACCATCAAGAAGCTCATCTGCAACTTTAAGTGGATCATTTATGAGTTTTTTCATATATTTGATCAATGATAAGAGCAAATGATGTTGTTTGCGGCAAGTTAAAATAGATTTTTAATAATAATATATGTTTAATCAGCTTAACTAGATTTTTTAAACATAGAGGTATACATTACAGAGTTATATAGTGCTTAAAAAGTTATTATCATTAGTTCTTTATCTTATTTTAATCAATCTAAACGCATTTAGCATTGAAGATAATAAGAACTCAATATCCAATGTGCTTGATTTGCCAGGTTGGACAGCTGCAATATCCGCTCATAATGATGGGTTATCTGATGTTGCAGTGACCATATTAGCAAAAATAAATGCAAGATCCGATTTATCTAATCTAGATGAAACTCGAGTAAGATCACTCCTTGTTGAAAACCTTGTAAGGGCTGGGAGACACCAAGAAGCCATAGATGCAGTAAAAGGTGATGAGCTGAAATTTTGGCGAGGGATTGCATTCGCTGGACTCGGCAAAGTTAATGAAGCACTACCTTTACTTGAAGAATACTTAAGTAATCCTAAATCACCTTTACATTCGAGTTCAGTTTTAAGCATTACAGCTGCATACGAATCCTTAGAAATGAATGATAGAGCCCTAGAAGTTATTAAAGAATCAGTGGAAAAAAATAATAACTCTGGGACATCATTACAAATTATAAAATTCAAACTAGCTACACTTAACCTTATCGAGGGCTTCTACCTCGATGCAATTAATACAATTGAAAGCATTAACTCAAATAAGAAAAGAGTTTTAAATTTAAAAAACCTAATAGTCTCAAAAGCATTATTCAAACTTGATAAGTTCAAAGAATCAGAATCAGCTCTTCGTAACGTTGAAATAGAACCTAATAAAAGAACTGCTCAATTACATCTGGCAATTGAATTACTTAGAATTGAAATAAATTATAATTTAAATAATACTGAGAATGTTTTAAATGTAATTCACTCAGCCATCGAGACTGCTCCGGAGGATTGTGACACTACACCATTATTCGAAAAGCTATTATTATTAACAAATAAATTCAGCGAACAGATCGACTCCAACTTACAAGATTGGATCAAATCTGATAGTAAAACTCTTTCTAGAATATCTCTTTACTATTTCATTAAAAAGAACCAATCAAAGCTACCTCTGGAAGCAATCAGCTCACTTAAACAGCTTTCTGCTGGAGATGATGAAATTTCACTTAAATCTAAAGTTCTACATTCAAAAATTCTAATAACCCAAGGCAACAAACAAGAAGCCATCGAATTATTATCATCAATAGAAAATTCTGCAGATAAAGAAACCACTAAAGCTGAAATTAACTTCTTACTCGCTGAAGCGCATAAGGATAACAAAGATTTAAGATCAGCTGCCGAGAGTTATCTAAAAATTACTGATCCAAAAAACTCTAATGCCGCAGCATTTAATGCCGCACTAGTAGATTTAATGGATACAGAAAAATTAGATCATATTATTGATCCTCAGATTCTAACAAAGGTTAAGGATAATAACCTCAAAGGCAATTTGATGCTCCAAAGAGGATTATTATTAGCGTCTGAACAAAATACAATCGCGAAAAAAGCGATCAAAGAATTCATCGAACTATATCCACAGCATGATAGAATAGCAGAAGCATACTTAGCAGTTACAAGTCTCCTTCTTTTGGAATCCCCTGTTAATTATGAATCAGTAAAAGCGTCATTGAAAAGGGCAAATGATTATTCAGTCAAACCCATAGATAAGGAAAGAGTAGATTATCTAAGTTTTTGGTTAGAAGAAAACTCAGATAATTCAGTGGCGGCTAATAAGCTTGCTGATGAATTTGTAAGTAAATGGCCGAATTCTTCGTATGCTCCAGAAATTAGAATGAGACAAGCTGAAATTTTTTATGCAAATAAAGATTTCTCTAAAGCATTATTAAATTTTGAAAAGCTCTATACCAACTACCCGAATTCTATTCTAGTATCAAGAGCAAAATATTATGCAGCCCATGCTGCAAGATTGACCCTAACTGACGAAGGCTTATCAAGAGCATTTAATTTATTTCAAAAAGTAGCAGAGAGCGATGAACAACTTTCTGAAAAAGCAAGAATAGAACAAGCTAAAATCAGATTAAATAAAAACCTAAAAGATGAAGCTATCATTATATTGAACTCAATAATTGAATCTGAATCATCTTTGAAAATTAAGATTTTGGCTTTAATGCTTAAAGGGAAAGCATTGTACGAACAAGGAGCAAAAAGTGCAGATAAAATAACTGAATCAATTGAAGTATTTGATCAAATATTATCTATTAGCAATTTAAAAGTAACCGACCGAAACGAAGCTGTTTTCAGAAAAGCTAAATCATATGAGTTCATTGCCCAAAAAACAAAATCTCTTGAGTTATACTATCAAATATTAACTGCTCCTCGCCCACCACTTTCTCAAAACGAAAAACCAGAAATGAATTGGCATTTTAAGGCAGGATTTGAATGCATTAGAATTTTAACAAAAAGAGGAACGCCTCAAGATTTAAGGGCAGCTATAATTATATCAGATCAGCTCTCAGAAATGAAAGGTCCTCGATCACAAGAGGCGAAAGCTATTAGCGAAAGATTAAAATTAGAAAACTTTATTTGGGATGATTGAACCTTTTAAGTTACTTTCAAAAATTTTCAGTGAGGAATTGATGAATTCCATCACCAGCTAATAACATTGTTAATGTAGTAATCATCGTAGCTAAAACGATAATTCCTCCGGCTATTAAAAATCTTTTATTGAAACTTTCTCCTTTGAGAAGGTGAACACAGCTAAAGGTCAACATTACACATAACAAAAGTCGAACCAGATCAAATCTGTAGGTATTTGAAGGGTAGCTTGAACTTCTTACAGAAGTGAAATCAAAATAAGCCCAAGAGCACAGTAAAATTAATGTACTTATGATCAGCGCAAATAAGATTCGTAAGGGGTTATTCATAAAATCTTTCTCATTAATATTGCATCATTTTAAAAAAACAGGAAATTTATTTAAGGACAAAACTTAAGTCATCTTTTGTTAATCCTGACATAACTGGCCGGGCTTCATCTATAGACATATCAATGAGATTCATTTTATCTTTCTGCAGTAATAGAATTTTTTCTTCCACTGTATTTGAGGCAATTAACTTAAAACAATTAACCACTTTGTTTTGACCTATTCTATGAACTCTATCAGTAGCTTGATTTTCTACTGATGGGTTCCACCATGGATCAAAGTGAACAACCGTATCCGCGGCAGTCAGATTTAATCCATACCCACCTGCTTTTAATGAGACTAAAAAAACAGGAACACTGTTCTGAGGATCTTGAAATTGATCAATCAATTCATTTCGTTTTTCACTACTAATCCCTCCATGCAATAAAAATGAAGAGATTCCAATAGAGTTTAGATGACGCTCTATTATATTGAGCATTTTCACAAATTGCGAAAATACGATAATTTTACTTCCCTGATTAATTGCATTTAGAAGAATCGGCTCAAGGAGTTCGAGTTTGGAAGATACAAAATTTGTTCCAGCCTTATCTGTGAAAAGATTAATGTCACAACAAGACTGCCTTAGTCGTAAAAGTAGCGTCAACACTTCCATACTATCTTGAGACTGGTTAGATTCCTTCAAGGAGTTAATAATATCCTTACCAGAAATCAATAAATCGTTGTAAACGCCCCTCTCTACCTCATTGAGTTGACAATAAATGATTTTCTCAACTTTATCTGGTAATTCGCGTAAAACCTCAGACTTTGTTCTTCTTAAAATAAATGGGGTCACTCTTTTTTTAAGATGACTAAGTTTTGAATTGTCAGATTCCCAGTTTCCATATGAAGAAAGGAAATCAGATCTAGAACCAAGGTAATTTGGATTTACGATGTTCATTAAGCTCCATAGATCTTCAAGATTATTTTCAATGGGCGTTCCAGTTACGGCAATTTTTAAATCAGATCTTATATATTCAATTGCCTTTGCGGTTTTTGTTAATGGATTTTTGAAAAATGAAGCTTCATCTGCGACAACCATAGAAAAATCTATTCCAGAGATGTTCTTAACATCTGAAATCAAAGTTCCATATGAAGTTATCACGATTTCATTGGCGTTAATATTTTGTGACAGGTCTGCTCTTTTCTGACCATAATGAAATGTGAATTTCATTGTGGGTAAAAACTTCTTAATTTCTTTACTCCAATTATGAAGAAGTGAAGTTGGGCATATTATTAATATAGGAATATTCTTAAAATCTATAGAACTAATTAACGATAGTATCTGAACGGTCTTACCTAGCCCCATCTCATCCGCTAATATAAATCCGCTCTGCATATTCACCCTCTCCCTCATCCAGCTTAGACCAACCTTTTGGTAATCCTTTAGCTCTCCATTAAATCTTTTAAATAGTGTTTCATCGATATAATTATTTTTTTTAGAAAAAGTGAGTCCAAATTTAGATAGGTTTTCTTTTATAAAAACGGCCTCCACACCCTTAACTCTTCGTAAAACAACATCTCCTGAAACCTTTTGCTGTGTTGATGTCAATCCCAGCGAGCTGAAAAGATCAGATACTGCAAACAAATCAATAAATGTATTTTTTCCATCCTCCTTTTTTATTGCAGGAACCCCTCTGCTTATAAGCTCTCTAACTTCCCTCTCGTTAAGGCTGTTTCCACGTGGAGATATAAATTCAATGTCAAACTCAAACCAATCACTCCCACTCTTATTTAAAACCGCACGTGGTTGAATTACATCAATATCATTTGTTATTGATGTAAAGCGTTCACCTAATTCAACATCAATCCTTTTGTCCTTTAATAAATTTTCTAATTGAGAAGTATAAAATTTAATAATATCGACATGTCCATTAATTTTACATTTGTAATCTCTTATTAAAGTTTCATTCCCATTAATATTTGATAAATGCTCACCTTGAAATTTTTTATCTAAAGATAAGTTATCTAAAAATTTGTTTTCTGATGCTAAATTAGGATAGGAGAAATTAGGGTAGGAAAATGACGCTATTATATCCAAGCTATTTAGTGAGCCTTCGATGGATAGTTTTATGATAGGATCGTTAAGAAAGAGCCTACTCCCATTAGCATCATCAGCAGAAAATTCTATGTTAAAGAATTGTCGAATTAGATCAATTTGAGATTTAAATGATTTGAGGCAAATTTTTAAGCACGCTGTTTTTTCAAAATTTTCATATAATGATAATAGCTCGCTTTCATGAAAGCTCATTGAATCATCAGCAATGAGCGGCATAGCTATTAATGATATTGAATTAATTAGCCACAAACTGCTACCTGATCGAATTAAAAAATGATCAGCTAGAGCCTCTCTTTTAATTTCTAGCTCTTTTTGATTTACGTAAGATACAAGGATTGGAATTCTTGGTGATAATTCTGATACAATGAGTTTTTTTATGGTTCCCAAATGCTCCAATTCAATATGTCCAGACATCGACTTTTTAAATAAAGAAACAAGTTGTTTTATTCCAATCGTATAAGTTTGACCAACGGAAATTTTCCCACAACCAGAAACCGATTTATCAAACAGAACTTCTTGTAAATCGACTTCATTTAAAAATGATAAGTCATTACATTTTACAAATTTAATATTAAATTTTGATACGTTTTTAAACCCTTCACTAGGAAGTTCAACAAGTGGCAAATAGGAATTTCCTTTTCCACTTTTATTTACATCATTAGATTCATTTAAAAATTCTTGTTCATGCCCTTTATTTTGAACTCTCTTGATCTGTTGAAGTATTAAAGCTATTGAATGCTTACAAATTTTTCCATCTCTCAATGATTCAGGGCATCGACAAAGATTTTCAACTTCATTAAGATTTATGAACTTTAAACCACATACGTAATTTTTTCTTTTTTCTATGACCTTACCTGTAATGATTAAAGGAAAACTATCTCCCTTGCTCATATTGACTGCTTTTACCGAATCAAGATCTAGTAACTGCTTAGCCTCTTTGATGCATTTCCAACCGGCTATATTCATCAAATCTTTTTCTGTAATTACCATTTTATGAATTTTAGGACTCCATTAACTTATAAAGAAATATATTTTAAATTAAGAGCTTTGATTTTATTGGCTAATTGATAGATAAGTGTTGCTGATTAATTAATGAAAATTATTGCAATAGCAAACCAGAAAGGCGGAGTCGGTAAAACGACGACATCAATAAACCTATCGGCCTGCATTGCAATGGAGGAAACAAGGAATGTATTATTAATTGATCTTGACCCTCAAGGTAATGCAACAAGCGGTTTAGGTTTTACCCCAGAGCAAGGAACTAGCCTTTATGAAGTCCTTCTTGGTAAAGAAAGCATTAAAGATCGAATCTTACCTACTAGATTTGAACATTTATCTATAATTCCCGCAGATATGGATTTAGCCGGATCAGAGATTGAATTGGCTCAAACTGATGATCATTTAACACGGCTCAGAGAAATCTTAAAGCCTCTCAAACGAAAATCTAAATTTGATTATATAATTATAGACTGCCCACCTTCCCTGGGGGTACTTATGACATCAGCTTTAGCCGCAGCAGACGAATTATTAATTCCACTTCAATGTGAATTCTTTGGGTTAGAAGGGTTAGCAAAAATTGTTCACGTACAGGAACAAATTAAGCTTTCAGGCGCTAACCCGAAAGGTACGATTGAAGGTATTGTAATGACGATGTTTGATGGAAGAACAAATCTATGTAGGCAAGTCGTTGATCAGGTCAGACAATATTTCCCTGAACAGGTCTATGATACCGTAATTAGAAGATCAATAAGGCTTGGAGAGGCACCCAGCTACGGTAAAACCATAGTTGAATACGATAAATCATCCCACGGCTCTACAGATTACATGTCTTTAGCCAAAGAATTTCTAAGAAGAAGAGCTTAATTTGTAAGGATTATCAAAGAGATACGCTCACTTCAGTTGCAACAACTATCGATTGGTCCATAGTTAATGTTGAAAAATCGCAGTCAATTAACAAAAGAATTTATCAAGAATTTTCTAAAATAATGAAATGGTTATTTAATAAAATCGCTGGCTCAAAAAATAGACGTGAACTCAACAAACTTGAGTCAATCGTTAAGAAAATAAACGCCATTGATAAAGAATTTCAAATTCTCACTGATGATCAATTAAAAGAAAAGACATCTTATTGGAAAAATACAATTAAATCTTTCGAAAATGACTTGGATAAAAGTGTAACAAGTTGGAAAGAAGAACAAATAAGTTCACTTAGAAAGCCCGAGAATCATTTAATCAAAGATATTGAGGAAAAGGCTCGAAGGATGAAAATAGATGGGCTTGATGAAGTTTACGAAAAGCAGTCAGATTTTTTAAATGAAATCCTTCCCCAAGCTTATGCAGTAGTTAAGAATGGCGCGCGCCGTATGATAGGAAAATCCTACTCAGTCTGCGATCAACCAATGACTTGGGATATGGTTCATTTCGATTGCCAATTAAAAGGAGGTATTGCTCTCCATCGTGGAATCATTGCTGAAATGGCTACCGGAGAGGGAAAAACACTAGTTGCTACTCTGCCGGTATATTTAAATGCACTAACTGGCAGAGGAGTTCATGTGATCACTGTTAACGACTACCTCGCACGACGAGACTCTGAGTGGACTGGAGAACTTCTAAAATATCTAGGTCTTAGCATTGGCTGCATACAAAGCCAAATGCCTCCAGAGAGAAGACGCGAAAATTACGAATGTGATGTTACTTACGGCACCAACAGCGAGTTTGGCTTTGATTACCTTCGTGACAATGGTATGGCTCACTCTCAAGACAACCAAGTCCAAAGAGGCCATTATTTTGCTATAATTGATGAGGTAGACTCGGTGCTAATTGATGAAGCTCGTACACCTTTGATTATCTCTGGCCCTTCGACCGTTTCAAACACTAAACAATACGATAGATTTAAACCTATCATTAACCAGCTCGTTAAAAAGCAAACCTTACTTTGTAACGAAGCAATGCAAGAAGCAAAAAAAGCTCTGGAGTCCGCAATGCCAGAGGATGCTGGCAGGGCAATGGTTAAAGTTAAATTTGGGCAACCTAAAAACCGTCAACTCCTAAGACTTATGGAGGAACCTGAAAATAGACGCCTTGCTGAAAAGGCTGAATTAGCTCTGTATCAAGATAATCAAAAAAGGGAACTCTTTAAACTCAAAGAAGAGTTATTCTACACAATCGAAGAAAAATCCCATGATGCTGACTTAACTGAGCTTGGACGAACATTTTTAAATCCTGATGAACCTAATGCCTTTGTTCTCCCTGATCTTGCAACAGCTTTTTCAGAAATAGATGGAGACGATACAATTTCTGACTCTCAAAAGGAAAGTAAAAAGAATGAGCTTCAGAACAACATGAACTCCCAGGGTGAAAAAATACATAGTATCTCACAGCTTTTGAAAGCGTATTGTCTTTATGAGAAAGATGTTGATTACGTTGTAACCAACAACAAGGTCGTGATTGTTGATGAAAACACGGGAAGAGAAATGCCAGGGCGAAGATGGAGTGATGGTCTGCATCAGGCGGTTGAAGCTAAGGAAGGAGTCAAACTTGAAAAAGAAACCCAGACCTTAGCTACTATTACTGTTCAGAATTATTTCAGACTCTATGAAAAATTGGCGGGAATGACTGGTACAGCAGAAACAGAGGCTACTGAATTTAATGACATCTATGGCTTAGACGTTTTGCCAATTCCTACAAACGTTAATGTGCAAAGAATTGATCAAAATGATAGAATTTATAAAACAAGAAGAGAAAAATACGGAGCTGCAATAGAAAGTATAAGGGAGAAGCATGCTAAAGGACAACCTGTCTTGATTGGTACGGCTAGTGTAGATGCATCTGAAACAGTATCAAAATACTTAAAACGTGCAAAAATTCCACACTCAGTTCTTAATGCAAAATATCATCGTCAAGAAGCTGAAATAATCCAGAGAGCAGGTCAAAAGGGAGCGGTGACAGTATCCACTTCAATGGCAGGTAGAGGTACTGATATTAAACTCGGAGATGGTGTAGCTGAGCTTGGTGGTTTGAGTGTTATTGCAACCGAGCGCCACGAATCAAGAAGAATTGATAGACAACTTCGAGGCAGATGTGCACGACAAGGAGATAATGGCGAATCAATATTCTATATAAGTTTTGAAGATGACTTAATGAGAAACTTTGGCGCCGCGGATAAAATGACCTCAATGATGGAGAAGTTTGGCCTTAAAGAGGGCGAAGAGCTTTCACATCCCTTGTTAAATAGATCTGTTCAAGGAGCTCAAAAAAAAGTCGAACAGCGAAATTATACAATGAGGAAAAGAGTCCTCGATTTCGACGATGTTATGAATGAGCAGCGTAGAATAATTTATGGTCTGAGAAATGAAATTATTCTTACTGCTAACCCTAGGGATTTAGTTTTTGAATCAATTAATAAATCCATACCAAATCGCGTTTCTGAATTTATCGATGTCATTGATCCAAATGATGAACCTGATTATAAAGGTCTAATCAGCTGGGCTAATGGAAACTTCCCAATAGGTTTAAGCCCAGAGGATTCTGAAATTCTCAACCAAGATTCAGACTCCTTATCATCTTTACTCACCACTAAGATTAAGGATTTGTATTTACTTAAAACAGGACATGAAGAAGCTGAACATTTAGACAGCCTTGAAAGATCTATTCTTCTTGG
>MDTG01007797.1_pt1 | contig 11236 bp, 13 predicted proteins | sample 811421 | NCBI WGS metagenome assembly MDTG01 (sample SAMN05326645, study PRJNA326480) | marine metagenome | isolation source: seawater | place: Pacific Ocean: South East | collected 2011
CCGAATCACTGGGCGGTGTTGAAAGTTTAATAGGTCATCCGGTCACTATGAGTCATGGCACTATACCAGAGGAGCTTAGAATTAAATATGGTATAACTGATAACTTAGTGAGGATATCAGTTGGTATTGAAAAAATTGATGATCTAATTGAAGACCTTGATAATGCAATTCAGTAGTAAAAGAGATTTTATTGTTAAAAATATTCCAATATTAATTTTTTTTATTACAACATTACTTATTTTAATAGGCTTATATATTCAACATGTCATGAATATTGAGCCTTGTCCTTTATGCATAATACAAAGATATTTTTATTTCTTGATTTTATTAACGTCATTTTTTTCAATCTTTTTTTTTTCAAAAGCATTATTAGTTTTCACAATAATTTTCTCCTTTTTTGGAACTATAACTGCAATTAGGCATGTTTATTTAGAGAAAAATCCACCAGAGACGTTTGATTGTGTAGCTGATGTCGGATTCTTAATGGAAAATTTTCCCTTAACAAAAACACTACCGATGATTTTTAGTGGGAAAGCAGACTGTACAGATATACCCTTAACAATTATAGGACTCTCAATTGCTGAATGGAGTCTTGCTTGGTTTATCATTATTATGTGTTTTGGAGTTGTTTGTTTTAAAAAAAATTATTTAAGAAGTTCCTGTAATTCTCCAGCTTGATACATTTCTTTCAAAATATCTGCACCACCAACAAATTCGCCACCAACATATAATTGTGGAATAGTTGGCCAATTAGAAAAGTCTTTAATCCCTTGTCTGATTTCATCGTCCTCTAAAACATTTACTGTGGCAACATCCTCGACTCCACATGCCTCTAGAATTTGAACAACGGTAGCTGAAAAACCACACATCGGAGCATCAGGGGTACCTTTCATGTATAAAACAATTTTATTATCTTTAATTTGCGAAGAAATTCTGTCATTGATTGTCATATTTTTTCCTTATGTATTTTGTCCTAAAGTAACTCTATTAATATTATTTAAATCTAATAGACATTCGATGTTATTGTATCCTTTTTTTTCAAAAAAATTAACACATTGCTCTTTTTGGTTATATCCATGTTCAAGAATAAGTTTTCCACTGTTTTTTAAAAATTTTTTTCCTTCATAGATTATTTTTTTTAGATAATAAAAACCATTACTGGGAGCGACAAGAGCACTTTTTGGTTCAAAATATAAATCTTTTTCTAAACTTTTATATTCTTCACTTGATATATATGGAGGATTACAAACTATAAAATCAAACTTATAACAAGTTGAAATAGCTTGCAACAAATCTTGTTTGAATAAATAAATATTTTTAGCATTATTTAATTCAATATTTTTTTTTGCCAAATATAAAGATAACAAATTAATATCAGTTGCAAAAATATTAGCCTTTTTTCTATTTTTAGCTATTGAAATAGCTATCGCTCCTGAGCCCGTTCCAATATCAATCAGATTAAATTCATCGTCGTGAAAAGTAGAATCTAAAACATAATCTACTATTAATTCGGTTTCTGGTCTAGGTACTAAAACATTATCATTTACAATAAAATCATTTCCATAAAATTGTTTTTTTCCAACTATATATGCAATGGGTTCATTTGATATGCGCCTTTTTACTAGATCATTAATTTTTAAATAATCAAATTCATTTATCTCTAAGTCATTTGTAAATAATTGTTCTTTGCTAATATTTAATACGTGACAAAGCAAAATGATTAACTCATTTTTATCAATCTCACTTATCGCTAGAATTTCTCTTAAATTCAAAATAAACTATGATGAAATTTCTGCTAAAAGATTTGCTTGCTGCTCATTGATTAAGGAAGTAATAATTTCATCAATCCTTCCTTCCATAATTTCTGATAATTTATAAAGAGTTAAATTAATTCTATGATCAGTAACCCTACCTTGCGGAAAATTATAGGTTCTAATTCGTTCAGATCTATCACCACTTCCAACAAGGAGTTTCCTGGTTGATGCTTCGCTATCACGTTGTTCCTTTATTTTTTCATCTTTAATTCTAGCAGCTAAAACACTTAAAGCATTTGCTTTATTTTTATGTTGCGATCTATCATCTTGACACTCGACAACTATACCGGTCGGCAGATGGGTAATTCTTACAGCAGAATCGGTTTTATTCACGTGTTGCCCTCCAGCACCAGATGCACGAAAAGTGTCAATTCTCAAATCCGATGGATTAATTTGAATGTCCTCAATACTATCTGCCTCCGGCATTATTGCTACCGTACATGCACTTGTATGGATTCTCCCTTGTGTTTCAGTATCAGGAACTCTTTGAACTCTATGTCCTCCAGATTCGAATTTTAATTTTGAATACACTTGTTGACCACTAATTTTAGCAACTATCTCCTTAAACCCACCAAGATCGGATAGGCTCTGTGAAATAATTTCTACTTTCCATTTTTTTTCTTCAGAAAATTTACTGTACATTTTAAATAAATCACCAGCAAACAAGGCGGATTCATCACCACCAGTACCAGCTCTAATTTCTAAATAAATACTTTTGTTATCATCGGGATCTTTTGGAATTAACGCTTTTTGCAATTCAAGTTCGATTTCAATAATTTCTTTATTTTTTTGTTTGATTTCATCATTAGCAAGAACTTTTAATTCCTCATCATCTAATAATTTTGATAATTCAGTAATTTCAGCATTATATTTTTTAAACTTATTAAATAATTCAACAACGGGAGTAATTTCAGCAATTTCTATAGTGTTTTTTTTAAATAATTCAATATCATCAGTGGCCCCTTCAAATGAAATTAAATGATTTAGCTCTTCAAGGCGATTAACTAGGTTCTCAAGTTTGTCAATAATTGAATGATTCATTATGAAAATTATTTTCGACGTTTAAAACTAAATTTTGTAAAACGATCAAGTTCTTGATTGTCTATTTTTTTCAAAAGCTCGAATGGCAAATGTGAAAATTTTTTTGCAAGAGTATTGCTCAGTTTAGCAAGAACATCTTTTGGTGAATTACCTTTATTAATTAGTGATATTGCTGAGGCTAACTCATTTTCTTTTAGAATTTTAATTTCATTGTTTAAATGTGTAATAGCGTTAATTCTTTTTTGACTTTGAAACCAGTTCATAAATTTTTCAACACCATTTCCTAAAATATCTTCTGCATCCTCAAGAGAGGCTTCTCTAAGCGACAAGCCTTTTTTAATAAAATCACCTAAATCATCAACTGTATAAAGATATACATCATCTAAATCAAAAACCTCTTTTTCAATGTCTCGGGGTACAGCTAAATCAATTAATAATTGTGGTTTATGTTTTCTTTTGAAGATTGACTTTTCAACGGCTCCTTTACCAATTATTGGAACCATTGATGCAGTTGATGAAATAACAATATCAAAGAGTGGAAGTTTTTCCAAAAGTTCATGAAAGGAGAACCAGTTAATAGAATTATTCAAAATTAAATCTTTAATTTTTTTTGGTTTATTTCTGGAACAAACTGAAAGATTTCTTGGATTTAGATCAATAAAATATTTTGAAACAATTTCATTCATCTCCCCAAATCCAATTAAAAGTATATTCTGATCATTTATTTTTGGAAAAATTCTCTCAGAAATTTTTAAGACAGCACTCGGTATAGTTATTGAATTAGAACCAATATTTGTTTTAGTTCTGATAATTTTTGCAGTAGAAAATGCCGATTGAAAAAGTTTATTTAAAATTTTTCCAGTTGCTTTAGACTTTGAAGAAATTGATACTGCATTTTTTAATTGACCAAAAATTTGTGTTTCACCGAGCACCATTGAGTCCATTCCACTCGCAACCCTAATTGCGTGATCAATAACTTCTTTTTGCGAAAATTCGTATAAATGTCTTTTAAGCAAATTATTTTCAATATTATGATACTGAGATAACCATGCAGCTGTATCAAAGGAGCTAGGAGTTGTTGAATAAATTTCAGTTCTATTACAAGTTGAAAGTATTGCAACCTCATCCTTGGGATAGTAATGCTTAAAGTCATCAAGTGCATGTTTAATATTACTTGTATCAAACGCAACCTTTTCTCTTATATCAATAGGTGCAGTTTTATGATTTATTCCAATTGTATTTAGAGATTCCAAAATAGAAATTTTTCGGTTAATTAATTCTGTTATATTATATTTTATTTAGAGAAAAAATTAAAATTATATGGATAAACGTTTCGAAAAATACGTTTTTTACATTTATAAATTTGTAAAGTATTGGAGTAATTTTTTTAAGGATAAAGGAATGCAAAAAATAGCTACTTGGTATGCTATTTTTCTAGTGCTTTGTATTGGGGCAACTCTAATTATCTACTTTTTTATCGAAAATATTAGAACTTAACGACCAACTATATTTTTAGAAGCATCAAGGTTGTCGTTTTTTTGTGTAGATTTAGATACAGGTGCACACTCTGACAAGACTTTAATATCTCTTCCCGACGCACTTAAACCATTTTGAGCAGCGCAAACTGCATTGAGCCTTGTTTTCAAATCAACTAATTCTAAAGCTTTCTCAAAGGAGGCTATAGCTAATGGATCATTTTCACCATTAATTATCATGGAAATTGCTCCTATAGCAAGGTGTCTTTCAGAAATCATCTCCGAACCAGTAGCTTCTGATGCGGCATTTATGTCGTTAATAGCAATTCCGCTGTTTAATGCTATCTTTGCAGTTGAAATAATTGACAAAAGTTTATTGTAATCGTTAATCTGAGAAGATGATTCAGAAATTTTATTAGTTAGTTCATCAATTTGGGTTTTCAATTTGTCACTTTCTGTAGTTAAATTGATTACTTCCTGTTCTTTGGATGAAACCAGTTTGCTTTTACTAAAAAAAATATAAGTTGTAACAGAAAGAGCAAGAACTAGAACTCCGAGTATAATTTCCAAAATCAGTCTTTTCATATTTTTTACCTATTATTTGTAAGTTAAATATCGTTATTTATTATAAATACTTTAATTCAACCACATACAAGAATGGAAATAATATCCTGTATGGAATTTGGAGCGATGAAGAATTCTGTAGGATTTTCGTAATTTAACTCATTAATTATTTCACCCATCCCTTTTTTTTGTTTGTATAACACTTTAGCGTTAATGGTGTATTTCTTTAATTTACATTCAAAGGAAAATAAAATTGCTTGTGACTTTGGTCTTTTTGATGAAGATGTAACTTTATGTTTATCTTGAATCAATGTCCAAATGTTAACTCGCTGATCAATTTTAATTTTTGAACTAGGATCAAAGAAAAAATCATATTTGTTACTTTCGTACTTGATTGGTACCCATTCTGCGAATAAATTAGAGTGTAAAAAAATAAAATATAGAAAAATTAGAGATTTAATCATTTTTATCTAGTAACATATGAAAAAAGTAATTAATTATAAGCATGTTTCGTTCATTTTTTCTTTCAAAATTTTGGTTTAGATGGTCATGGCCTGGAATGGGTGTTATTGTTCTTGGAACCTGGTATCAAGTTCAAGTCGATGTAAAAATTAATGAATGGTTTGGGGGATTTTACGATTTAATTCAAAAAGCCCTTAGTACTCCGAATAGTGTTCAGTTGTCAGAATTTAATTCGTTCCTTCTAACTTTTGGTAAAATCGCCGGAATTTATGTTGTTGTTGCTGTTTTCTTAAGTTTTTTTACCAAGCATTGGATTTTTAGATGGCGTAATGCAATGAACGATTATTATATGAACAACTGGATCAAATTGAGGACCATTGAAGGTGCAAGTCAAAGAGTTCAAGAAGATACTCGAAGATTTGCTGCTGTAATGGAAACACTTGGTGTTAGTCTTTTAGATTCGTTTTTAACACTTGTAGCCTTCTTACCAATCTTATGGGAATTATCTAAGCCGATTAAAGTATTACCCTTCATTGGAGAAGTCGACCATGCATTAGTCTATGTGGCAGTTATTTTTGCATTGTTTGGTACTGCTTTATTAGCTGCAATTGGTATTAAACTTCCTGGCCTTGAATTTAATAATCAAAAAGTAGAAGCTGCCTTTAGGAAAGAATTAGTTTTCGGAGAAGATCATGAAGACAGAGCAAAACCACCTACAGTTGTTGAATTATTCAATAATGTGAGAAGGAATTATTTTCGGTTATTTTTTCATTATATGTATTTCGATATAGCAAAGTGGTCATATTTACAATTTGGTGTTTTAGTCCCATATATGGCGCTTGGTCCAACGATTGTTTCTGCAACAATAACCTTAGGCGTTATGCAACAAATTGTACGTGCCTTTGGAAGGGTCGAGAGCTCTTTCCAATTTCTAGTTAGAAGTTGGTCCATTATAGTTGAGCTTATATCTATATATAAAAGATTAGTAGCATTTGAAAAAGCTTTAAAATAGTTCTACCAATCTTTATGCCAATACCACTCCATGTAGTCATCCCATCTTTCATAGCGTTCTCTCCAGCGCCATGGAGTCACCGGCTTTATGGGTGAAGACCAAAGTCCTTTTTTTTCCTCTTCAGCTAATTTTTCTGCTTTGGCATATATAAATCTATATTTTGGGTTATGCCCATCAGAATAAAGTCTATACCTCCAAGCAAAACCAGCTTCAAGTTGTGCGACCGCTAAATCTAAATCGCCACTCAAAACTCTGCATATTTCTACACGCGACCTTATAGTTCTATAGCAATCGGCTTGAACTTGTCTGCCGAGTGAAATTTCCAATAAATGGTCTTTTGATTCTTTACCAAAAGACTGTAACAATTCAGGTGCATCAATTGCGCTCAACCTAATAATTCTTTTATATCCTTTGTCATCATCAACTACAATTATCGTATCTCCATCATGTACATCAATAACTTCACCAGATATTTGCCATGCATAACTTATGCAAGATAAAGAAAATAAAATTAATAATTTGTAAAAGTTATTTAACATTGGTAGAGTTAACGAAATTAATCAATTTATATTTTACATGACTTGGTGCGTTTACATACTTGAGTGTAAAAACGGTACTTTATATACTGGTATAACTAATGATATTCGAAGAAGAATCAGGCAACACACATTAGGTACTGGAGCCAAATACACTAGAGGAAAAGGACCTTTTAACCTAATATACAAAGAAAAATGCTTAAACAGAAGTGAAGCTCAAAGAAGAGAAATTAAAATTAAAAAATTAGCTAGAAAAAATAAATTCAATCTAACCATTCTAGAACCTCATCAATAGTGCCTCTTTCGGTTCTAAAATTATTTACAGGATCGTTTAAAACCCCAATACCAAAAGAAATGCAGCAAACCAGTGATCTTTTTTCATCAATATTCAAAAAAGTTTTAATTGTTTTACTAAAACTTGCAAGAGCTGCTTGGGCAATTGAATTAACCCCATAATAAGTACAAAAATTCATAAAATTTGTGATAAAAGCGCCACAATCTAAAACTCCGTATGTCCCAAGTAACTTATCGCTACTAATAAATGCTGCATAAGGAGCATTAAAAAATTTAAAATTTTCTAAACTTTGTTTTTTCCTGGCGTCATAATCTTCCTTTTTAATGTTTAAAGATTCATATAGTTGCATACCACAGTCATAACGTCGTTTCTTATATAATCCTTCGTATCTTTCAGGATAAGGTATATCTGAACTATCAAATTTTTCTTGTTCAGCTAATTTTAATAATTCAGATCTGAGCTTATTTAATTTTTTACCAGAAACTAAGTGTACTTTCCACGGCTGACTATTACACCACGATGCTGTATTTTGAGCATCGATTATTATTTTTTCTATAAGTTCTCTAGAAATTAATTTATTTGAGAAACTTCTACAACTAAACCTTTTTTTTATAATTTCTTTAAAATCATTCATTTTTTAACTAAAGTAATCTGTCATTAAAATACTACATCATAGTCACGAATAAATTTTTTTTATTTATCATATTTTTTTATTTCTCTTTAGATACAATATCTCAAGAAACTCTGAAAGATTGTGGTTTTTATCCTTAAATAGTTAAAATCGAACCAGGTATATTTACAATAGGACTTCCACTTGAGGAAAGTAGTCACACTGATAAAAAATTTCAAGATGAGAAAAATATTAAGTATGGCTTTGTAGTTTCCATATGCAAAATTACATATATTTTTTGGGACCTTTGTAATAATGATGGTGATTGTGAATCAAAAGTAGTTAGAAGTGGTGGATGGACGGCCATACGCGGCAAGAGCTGCATAAAGATAAAATGAAAAAAAAATATGAAAAATACAATTACAGCTTTTCGAGTTGCCAGAGATTTATAGAACATTATGATTTAGATCATATCAACATGCCTTTTTTATTTAAAGAGAAAATGTTATTAGCGTAAAATCATCCCTTCTTATCTCGCTACCTTGCCATTTAATAAAATCTTCTTTTAACCTTTTTGTTAGCTCATTGGGCGTTAAATTTATATTTTTTCTCATTATTTCCTCTGCTCTTTTGTAACCATATGACATTTTCTTTCCATTTGAAAACCCAACTTGATCAGAGAAACCATCTGTAAAGATGATAAATTTATCTCCAGCTTCGTATTGTATTTCGTTTAATTTGGGCTTAGATTCAATTTTTTCTTTATAACCCACACCAATTCTATCTGACTCATGTCTTATCAATGAATTATTTGATTTTGATAATTGGTAAAGGTTTAATCGGGCTGCTGAATAAAATATTTTTTGTTTTTCAGATTCAACTTGAATAATTGCCAAGTCACATCCATCATTACTTTTAGCTTCTTTACTATCTTGATTAAGCCCAAGTCGAATCATATCGTCTAGCAGCAAAATAGTTCTATCAGGTGAAATTGTCGAATTGTCACTATAAATTCTATCCAAAGATGTCGTCACGAGTAATGATAACATTGCACCAGGCACTCCGTGGCCCGTACAATCAACTACTGCTAGGGAATAATTTTCTAAATTATTTTCCTCAGAAACCCACCAAACATCACCTCCAATCCTATCTCTAGGCTCCCACAGAACTGAGATAGAGTCGAATCTATTTTTAAATCTTTGTTCCTTAGGTAACTGACCCTTTTGTAAAATGGATGCATAATCAATTGATTCACTAACCACTTTTTGTTCTTCCATTAATTGTTTGGTACGTTCATCAACTTTACTTTCTAAGATTATATTTTGTTTCTCTACAAGATTTTTTTTCTCCTGCATGCTGTTGGAGAGTTCTTTTTGCAAAAATCTTTGTCTTCCAAGAACAGACATTGACATAATTAAAGTCTCAATGAAAAATGAAAGCGCTTGAAATGCCCAACTACTATTTAAAAAAATTGTTAATCCATTTTCTGGTAATAAGGATATAGGACTTGGAAGCCCAACGAAACCAAACAAAAAAATTAATCTGAAAAGTATATAAGGTGCAAAAGCAAAAAGAACATACTTAGCCGCATCCATTCCTGAAAAATATCTTCTAAGTATCACAACCAGTAACATTGTTAAAATACCAATTGATAAGGTTGCTCTAGGTAACCAAAAATAATTAAATTCAAGTGGATGGTTTATAAATAATGCCAAAAACAAATAATTGCAATCTAAAAAAAGATATATATTTGTTACTCTAAAAAGGTTTGGATAATATTTTTTTAGATCTATAAATTTTCTGATGAAAATAACCATTATCATGGCTTGTGCGAAACCTGATAACATGGTCATAAATACCCAGGTATTATTGGTTTCTCCAAATAAAAGCTTGTAATTACTTAAATCAATAAAAAACTCAAATATTCCAGAACCATCGTGAAAATAAATAGTCATTAAATGAGTTATTGCAAAAGATATCCATAACGAATAGTAAAGGTTATACTTTTCTTTGTGTTGCGTATAATTGAACCAGGAAAAAATAAACAATGCGAATACTGAGCCGAGAAAAATCCCTTCTAACCAAACGCCAAGCCTTCTATGGTCAGTATATTTAAAAGATTGGTCGATTCTGTAAGATGGTACTCCTTCAGGAAGGAAACTTCTGTTAGGTGTTTTAAATTTATTGAAAACTGTTATTCTTTCCTTAGGATAAATAACAATAGTTGTTTTATTATTATTTGAAACTAAAGAATTTGTTTTAAATGGGTTTTTTGAAACCAACTCGTTATGATTTATTGTATTTTCGTTTTTTAAGATTTGTTGGCCGTTTTCCTTTAAAAATAAAAATTTACTTTCAATCAATTGTCTTCTCATATTTTTAACTGTGATAGTTTTATTTTGGTTTGTCTGGTTAAAAATATAAAATTTTTGAATGTAAAATTGATATGGAGAATACTTATGATTTTTGTCACTTAGAAATTTGATAAATCTACTATCGTACAATTCAAATTGATCAATTTCGAATTGATTATTTTCATTATCAATAACCCAAACTTTATCTTTTGGAACAAATGATGAAATATTTGTTTCCTCTGAAATCACAAACTCATTTACTTCAATTTCTGAAGCAAAAGAAAAGCTAGAAAATAAAACAAAATAAAAAGTTAGAAGACTCTTCATGACTAATATGTGTATTAATTTAAAAATTATCACAAATAAGACCACTTAGTCAAAATATAAAAGAGGAAAGGAGATGGTGGCCAAGGGCGGAATTGAACCACCGACACAAGGATTTTCAGTCCTCTGCTCTACCAACTGAGCTACTTGGCCGAAGATTGAAATTATACTGGAAAAAACAAACAAGGGGGAGAAAATCCCCCTTGATTTTAAGCTTGCATCTAGTTAGATTTTGGAACTCTTATATTTTCAACCATTTCTTGAATTTCTTCAGGCGGTTCACTTGTGAAAGAAGAGACAACAAAAGCTACAATAAAATTTAATAGCATGCCAACTGTTCCAATTCCTTCAGGCGAAATACCAAACAACCAATTTTCAGGTATGTTTGCTGCCATTGGTTCAAAAAATACTCCTTTAAAGTAAAGAATATATCCCATTGTAAAGATAAGACCAGTTAGCATACCAGCTATAGCCCCTTCTTTATTTAATCTTTTACTAAAAATACCCATAATTATTACTGGAAATAAACTTGAGGCAGCAAGACCAAAAGCAAATGCAATAACTTGAGCAACAAAACCAGGCGGATTATATCCTAAATATCCAGCGACACAGACAGCAACCGCAGCAGAAATTCTTCCAGCCATAAGCTCTTGCTTATCTGTCAAATTTCTTGCAAAAGTTCCTCTCAATAAGTCATGCGAAATTGATGATGATATTACAAGCAACAGTCCAGCTGCAGTGGATAATGC
>MDTG01116380.1_pt1 | contig 11236 bp, 9 predicted proteins | sample 811421 | NCBI WGS metagenome assembly MDTG01 (sample SAMN05326645, study PRJNA326480) | marine metagenome | isolation source: seawater | place: Pacific Ocean: South East | collected 2011
CTATTTCTTACAAAATGCCAAATGGTATGACTGTAGGTGCTTACACATTTAAATCAGAAGATGATTTAGATGCTGGTGAGGAGTACTCAAGAAATGGTGTTGAAGTTCAGTATACAATAGCTTCTGGATTAACCGCAGTTATTAACGTAGATGACTACGATTATAAGGAAGGAACAGACCCTGATGGAGCAGGTGCTGCTCACGTTGATGATTCTGGTACACAGACAAAACTAACAATTAAAGCTGCATTCTAATTGCTTTAATTTATAATATTTAAAGGCGGCTTCGGCCGCCTTTTTTTGTCTCTTTTTGTTAATAATTATTTGATGTATTGTTAAATTCAGGTAAAACAATAAATCTAGATAAATAAAGGCTAATTTTCATGATTAAAAATTTAATATTGATGTTTAATTTTATAATTCTACTTGGATGTTCTAGTAATGATACTATAGTCAGCAACCCAGTAACAGGGAAAAAAAATACGCCTGGAATTTTCTCTAAAGACTCTAGTAAAGGGATCTCTCTTAGTGATTTATTGAATCCTCAGTCTTCTGAAAGCCGTGTAAATGTGAATGGCTATTTATGGAGAGCATCTTTAAATGTTTTATCAGTTGCACCTTTAATTTCTACAGACGCATTAGGTGGTACAATAATATCTGACTGGTATGTAAATAAAAATATTAAAAACAAAAGAATTAAAATTATGGCTTACATTAAAACCAGCGAATTAAGATCAGACGGCATAAGTGTTAAGGTGCATGTTCAAAATTTAGTAAATGGTCTTTGGACTGATACTTACAATGATAAAAATTTAGCATTACAAATTGAAAATAATATTTTAAACGAAGCCCGTAATTACAGAGTTAATTCTTCAAATAAATAATATGAAATACAACCCTTCTTTAATTGAAAAAAAATGGCAGAATAAATGGAATGATTTAAACATTTTCAAAGCCACAATTGATTATAAAAAGCCAAAATATTACGTATTAGAAATGTTTCCATATCCATCAGGTGCAATACATATGGGTCATGTTCGTAATTATACTTTAGGTGACTTAGTTGCGCGATATAAGAAAGCACAAGGGTTTAACGTTCTTCATCCTATGGGTTGGGATGCTTTTGGTTTGCCAGCAGAAAATGCTGCAATTGAAAATAATACACTTCCTTCAAAATGGACTTTCTCAAATATTGAAACGATGAAAGCTCAATTGAAACAAATGGGATTGTCTTATGACTGGGAGAGAGAATTTGCAACTTGTAGTCCGGACTACTATAAATTTGAACAAAAAATGTTCTTGGATTTTTATAAAGCCGGCATAGCATATAAAAAAGAAACGTTAGTTAATTGGGATCCAGTAGAAAAAACAGTTTTAGCCAACGAACAAGTAGTTGATGGACGTGGATGGCGTTCCGGTGCAGATGTAGAAAAAAAGAAAATGAAAGGATGGTTCCTTAAAATTTCTGATTTTGCTGAAGACTTACTTAACGAAATTGATAATTTAAAGAAATGGCCTGACAGAGTAAAGACCATGCAAAAAAATTGGATTGGTAAAAGTAATGGTGCCACTATTAATTTCCCGATCAATAACTCAGATAATAAAGTAGAAATTTTTACTACTAGGCCAGATACAATATTTGGTGCCACATTTATTGCTATTTCTCCGCAACATCCACTATCGTTAAAAATTACAAAAAAAGATAAAAAAGCAAAAGATTTCGTGCAGTTCTGTGAAAGTCAGTCAAATAAAGAGGTTGATCTTGAAAAAACTGAAAAATTTGGATATGAAACTGATCTTACTGTTTCACATCCTTTTAAAGAGGGTGTGAATTTAAAAATATATATAGCAAATTTTATACTAATGGATTACGGAACTGGAGCTATTTTTGGCTGTCCTGCTCATGATCATAGAGATTATGATTTTGCTAAAAAATATTCTTTAGAAATCATACCTGTAATTGAAGGTGGGGAAGTTCTACCCTACACTGGGGACGGCTTGCACATTAATTCTAAATTTCTAAACGGATTAAACACGCAGGAATCTATTAATTTAATTCTTAATGAATTACAGAAATTAGGTATTGGGAAAAAAACTATAACATATAGAATTCGTGATTGGGGTGTGTCTCGACAAAGATATTGGGGCTGTCCCATTCCTATCATATTTTGTAATAACTGTGGTGAAGTCCCTGTCCCTGAAACTGAACTTCCTATCTGTCTTCCAGAGAATATAAACTTTGATGCAAAAGGTAATCCTTTAGAATCACACCCAACTTGGAAGAATACAAAATGTCCAAAATGTAAAAATAATGCTGTTAGAGAAACTGATACCTTTGATACTTTTTTTGAATCTAGTTGGTATTTTGCCAGATTTACAGATCTAAACCCTTCTAAAGCATTTTCTGATGAAGCATTTGAATACTGGATGCCTGTTGATCAATATATAGGTGGAGTTGAGCACGCTGTTATGCATCTTCTTTATTCAAGATTTTTTATGAGAGCGTTAAAGTTTGTAAAAGCAATTGACCTAAAAGAACCTTTCGATTCTTTGCAGACGCAAGGTATGGTTTGTCATCAAACTTTTAAAACTGAAAAAGAAAAGTGGCTTTTTCCAAATGAAGTAATAAAAAAAGACAATGCATTCTTCCATGAAAAGACAAATGAAAAAGTGATAGCAGGAAGAATAGAAAAAATGAGTAAATCTAAAAAAAACGTTGTAGATCCTCAACAGATAATTCAAAGTTATGGAGCAGACACTGCCAGATTTTTTGTACTTTCTGACTCACCACCAAATAGAGATATGGAGTGGTCAGATTCAGGTATAGAGGGTGCTTGGCGTTTCCTTAATAAATTATGGAATTTTGTTGAAAATTTACAAATAGAAAAAGCAAAAAAAGATCTTCCTATTAAATTATCACATTCACATACTAAATTACTAGCTACGTTGAATGTCACTATAAAAGATGTTACAAAATCTATAAATGATTTTCATTTCAACATAGCTATAGCATCCGTAAGAAGTTTATTTAATGCTCTTTCTTCTTATAAAAGCTTAGATAATAATGATAACAGTGTTATTTTATATGTTACAAAAAAATTATTAATCTTAATCAATCCTATTGTACCTCATATTGCTGAAGAATTATGGGAAAGTTTAAATGAAAAAAATATTATAGCTATTGAGCCCTGGCCAATATTTGATACATCTTTCGAAGTTAAAGATAAAATTAAAATACCAATTCAAATTAATGGAAAAATGAGATCAATTATTGAAGTGGAAAAGGATATGAATAAAGACGATTTAGAGAGATTAGCTCTAAAAGAAAAAAATATTTTAAAGTTTTTGAATGAAACACCGAAAAAAGTTATAATCGTTCCTAATCGTATAGTTAACTTTGTAATTTAAAATAGAGTTACGCATGTTTTTTACTAAAAAAACTATTGTTTTTTTCTTTGTCCTAATCATAACAGGTTGTACATCTAGCAATTTTTCAATAATTAATCCCAAAAATCAAAAAGTTATTACTATTAGTACTCCAAGTGATAGATATAATATAATTTTTAGAGAATATCTAAATAGAAAATTCAATAATAGAGAAAATGTTAAACCTGACTTTATTTTGGAGGCCAGTATTTCTTTCAATTCTAATGAGACATTATCAGTAAGCGGTTCAAAAGTTCTTAATTCAACTAAGGCTGTTATCAAATATTTATTAATTGATATTAAATCAAATCTATTACTTAAATCTGGTTTAATTGAAACATTCCCTGCATTAAGTTCTTCATCGAACTCAATTTATAGCAATGAAAGAAGTTTAGAGAACATAAAAGAAAGATTGAATAAAAGTTCAGCTAATAAACTTTACATGTTAACTAATATGACTTTAAGAAAACTTAATTGAAAATTAAATCTGACATTTTTTTAAACTATATTGAGAAAAATTTTAATCAAAATAAAATAATTTTTTTATATGGATCTAATTTTGGTTTAATAGATTTGCTATTTAATAAATCTATTGAATTGCTTAGCATTGATACAAATGATCCTTTTAATGTTTCTAAAATTGATGGGAGTGAGTTTAAAGAAAATCCCTTTATTTTAGAAAATAATATTAATACTTTAAATATATTTTCAGAAAAGAGGTTTATTTTATTAGATTTATCTCAAACAACTGTTAATAAAAATGTTGAAAGTATTGTTTTAAATGCTGTAGAAAAAGAGAATGATACTTATTTCCTCATTGTAAAAGCAGCCAGCATAAATTCACAAAATAAATTACTTAAATATTTTGAAAAATCTAGTACAAGTATATTGACCGCATGTTACGAAGAAAATACTATAAAAGTTAAAAATGATTTAAAGTTCTTATTTGTTAAACATAAAGTCCCTTTTTCTGATGACTTTATATTAGATTTGAGCACTTTATTTAATCCAGACTCATTAGCTAATAAAATAGAGTTGGAAAAGTTAGATATCTTTTTGACGAATAATAAGGATATTTCCAAAAACTCACTTCTCAAATTTATAGAAAGTAATGAAGATATAAATTTAAGTAAAGTTATGAAATCATGTTTAAACGGAGAAACTAAAGATTCTCTTTTTTATTTAGATAAAATTTATGAAACATCTAATAGTAATATCATACTCATAAGAATGTTTGGAAAACATTTCAAAATTGTTGAAAAAATACTTTTTACAAATCAACATGGAAAAAGTTTTTCAGAAGCTATAAATGATTTAAAGCCACCTATTTTCTTTAAAGATAAAGCCTTTTTTTTGTCACAGAGCAAATTATGGTCAATTAAGAAAATAAATTTAATTCAAAAGAGACTAATCGATCTTGAGCTCAAAACTAAAGCTGGTATATATCCAGAAAAGACACTTTTATCTCAATTTATTTTATCAGTTTCTGTTTTAGCTAAAGGAAGAGTTAGCTCTTGATCTTCTTTAATATATAGTTAAATTCGGATAGATTATTACATAAAAAACTTATATTTCCAGTTTTTTTAACATTATTAAAGTTAATATTTACTTTAACACCTGTTATTTCTAATATTTCTTTTTCTAACTTTAAAATATCTAATTCTTTATTTTTTAAAAAAGATACTTTGTTTTGTTGTTGTTTTACTAATTTTTCAACTTGTCGTGATGTTAAATTATTTTTATTTATCAAGGCAAGTAAATGATCAGAATTCTCATGTCCAATAAGAGGTCTTATTTGGCCAACAGTTAACTTTTCTTGTATTAAAAACTCTTTTGCTAGATCCGATAATGAACGTAATCTTAATATATTAGCTATATATGAGCGTGATTTGCCAACTGCTTTTGAGATTTCTTCCTGTGTATAGTTATAACTTTTAATCAAAGATTGATATCCTTCAGCCTCTTCTATTGGATTTAATTCTGATCTTTGAATATTTTCAACTAAAGATAATTCTGCTATTTTTTTATTATCAATATCATTCCTAATAATTGAGGGTATTTCATGTACTTTAGCTAACTGACAGGCTCTCCACCTTCTTTCTCCAGCTACTAAGTAATAATGGTTAATTTTATCTTCTCTCATTTTTAAAATTATAGGCTGGATAATACCTTGGTTTTTTATTGACTTTGACAATGATTCTAATTCATTTTTATCAAACTTTTTTCTTGGTTGCCAAGGTCCTGGTTCTATGAATTCTATTGGAACTAATTTATATTTTTCAGTAATCTTTTCTTCAGTTAATATTGATTTTTTTTGAAATTCACCTCCTAATAAACTTGAAAGGCCACTTCCTAATCCACTAGTCTTTGTAATTTTATTTTTTTTCATTTTAGTCTTTCTCTTGATTTATAATTTCACCTGCCAGAGATGCATAAGCTTGTGATCCTGGACAAGATATATCATACATTAAGACTGGTTGACCAAAACTTGGAGCCTCTGAAACCCTAACATTTCTTGGAATAACAGTTTTAAAAACCTTGTTTCTAAAATGATTTTTTACATCCTTTGAAACCACTTCACAAATTTTGTTTCTTTTATCATACATAGTTAATAGTATACCCTGCAACATAATATCTTTGTTAAAGTTTCCTTTAACTGATTCTAATGTTTTAACAAGTTGTGACAACCCTTCTAAAGCATAGAATTCTGTTTGTAATGGAATAATAAGACTTTTTGCAGCACACAATGCATTTAATGTAAGCAAACCTAATGAAGGTGGGCAATCAATAAAAATATAATCATAACTGTTTTTTATTTGGCTCAATAAGGTTTGAACTTTATATTCTCTATCTACTATACCAACTAATTCTTGCTCAAGAACTGATAAATCTGGGGATGTCGGGATAATATCAAGTTTAGGTATCATTGTTGACTTTATGGCACTATTAATATTTATCTTTCCACATATTATCGAATACAAATCTTCATCTCTTTCATTATATTTAATACCAAACCCTGTACTAGCATTACCTTGTGGATCAGAATCAATAATTAGAGTTTTCTTATCACATGCTGCCATAGCAGTAGCTAAATTTACAACAGTCGTAGTCTTTCCCACTCCCCCTTTTTGATTGGCAACTGCAATTATTTGATTAAATTTTTTATTCATAAGTAATATTTAACATATTTTTTTTATTAATATATAAAATTTTACTAAATTTATCTGTAATTGAATCAAACTCTTTAATAGAATAAGTTTTACTTTTATTTAATTCTAAAATTTCTTTTTTATAAGAATTTCCTTTTAAAAACAGCATTTTAGGAAAATTCTTATTTGTTACAGATTTATTAGCAAAACATTCTGTATAGTCTATCAATTTACTTAATGGAGCTAAGGCTCTTGCCACAACAAGTTCAACTTCGAAAAATTCTAGCTCTTCAATTCTATTATTATGAATTGTTACATCAGTTTCAGACAGCATGGCAACCTCTCGTAAAAAAGTACATTTTTTTTGATCAGACTCAACTAAATGAATTTTTTTATGACCCATCATGCCTAAAATTAAACCTGGGAAACCCGCGCCAGATCCAAAATCAATAATATTCCCATCAAAATTCTTTGTTATTCTATATAATTGTGCTGAATCTAAAAAGTGTCTCTCCCAAATGTTCTCTATAGTTTGTTTACTAATTAAATTGATAGATTTTTGCCACTTGATTAATGTTTTTTGAAATATAATAAATTTTTCAAATGTTTCACGTGAAACATTTTGATAAGAACAAAATTCATCATAAGAATTAATCTTCATTAACAACTTTTGATAAATTTATTCTTTTTAAGTGCCTGAGTAGCAATAATGTTGCTGCAGGGGTAAAACCTGGCAATTTTGAAACTTGGGAAAAACTGGTTGGCCTTACATTATTTAAAATATCTTTTGTCTCATTGGATAAACCTTTAATTTGATTAAAATCATAATTTATTGGAATTTTAATCTTAGTTTCTTTTTGGTATGCCTTGATATCTTCTAATTGTCTATTCAAATAAACATTATATCTCGAGTCTGTTTCCAATTGAGCATGCAACTCTATCGGTATTTTTTTAAGATCTGGCCAGATACTTAATAAATCCTTTATTAGAAAGTTTCCAGACGACAAAATATCTTTTGGTGTTCTTGATTTCCCAGTTCTAGTAAAAGGTAAATTATATTTTTTTAATTCACTGGGTTTTGAAATTAATTTATCCAAAATTTTATTTGCACTTTTAAGGTTTTTCTTTTTTTCAAGCCAAAATTTTTCCCTTTCTGATTTTACAACTCCAAATTTTATTCCTTTATCCGTTAAACGTTGATCAGCATTATCGGAACGCAAAAACAACCTGTACTCTGCTCTAGAAGTAAACATTCTATAAGGCTCAGGTGCGCCTCGTGTGATTAAATCATCAATCATCACACCAATATAAGCTTCTGATCTATCTAAAAAAAACCATTCAGGATTTTCGTTCAAATTGATTGCAGCATTTATGCCTGCTATTAAACCTTGTGCTGCTGCCTCTTCATAGCCAGTAGTTCCATTTATTTGACCAGCAAAAAATAACCCGTCTATTGATTTTACTTCAAGAGTGCTTTTTAAAGCTCTTGGATCCATATAATCATACTCAATAGCATAACCATACTGCTCTATGATTGCAGTCTCTAATCCATTAATAGATTTTAAAAATTGATTTTGAACTTTTTTTGGCAAACTAGTGGAAATACCGTTTGGATAAACAAGAGAGCTATTCAAACCCTCTGGTTCAAGAAAAATTTGGTGAGAGTTTTTTTCGTTAAACCTAAAAACTTTATCTTCAATACTAGGGCAATACCTAGGGCCTGAACCCTGAATTGATCCTGAGAAAACTGGTGATAATTGAATATTTTTGGATATAATATTATGTGTAATAACATTTGTTCTTGTTATACCGCATTCAATTTGCTTAATTTTTATTTTTTTATTCATATAAGAAAATGGTATTGGGTTGGTATCAGCAGATTGCATTTCAACCTTTTCCCAATTAATACTATCTTTTTTTATACGAGGTGGGGTCCCAGTCTTTAATCTACCAATAGGTAATTTTAATTGTCTGATTTTTTTAGATAATGTGTCTGATGATTTATCACCCATTCTACCAGCAGCTATTCTCTGATTTCCTATATGAATTATCCCCCCTAGAAATGTGCCAGTCGTTAAAACTACAGACTTAGATTTATGAACAGTATTGTCATCCAAAATAACACCATTAATTTGATTTTTTTCGATTATCATATCTTTAATGGTACCCTCAATAATTGATAAATTGTTTTGAGAATTTAAAAGTTTTTTTATAGCTTTTTTATATAAATTTCTATCTGCTTGTGATCTTGGTCCATGAACTGCGGGGCCTCTAGAACGATTTAACATTCTGAACTGAATTCCTGATAGATCTATGGCCTTCGCCATTAAACCATCCAAAGCGTCAATTTCTCTTACTAAATGACCCTTACCCAAACCTCCTATTGCAGGGTTACAAGACATTTCTCCAATTTTTTCAATATTCATAGTAATTAGGGCAGTATTTGCACCCATCCTAGATGAAGACGATGCTGCTTCGATTCCTGCATGACCGCCTCCTATTACTATGACATCAAAAGTTTTCATTTATTACCTTAATTTATTTTCCAATACAAAAATTCTTAAATATATCATCTAAAATCTCTTCTACGTCAATACTATTAGTAATATTACCAATTTCTGTCGCAGCAACTCTTAAATCTTCGGCAATTAACTCTGAATCAAAATCTAAATTTGCTGATGAAATTTGTTTCAATGCGTGTAAAGCCTTTTCAACACCTTGGATATGCCTTTTTCTAGTTAATAACGCATGTTCTTTTGGAACCAATGTTCGCAAATAATCAACAACAATATCAATCAACTCATTGACACCTTTGTGGTTTTTTACAGAAATATTATGCGCATCTTCTCTGCACGATTTTTTCAAATCTGATTTAGTATGAACTAATATTTTTTTTGATTTTGATTTTAATTCTGGAATATAATAATCACCAACATCGGATAAAATTAAAATTATGTCTGATGTCTCAGCTTTTTTAAGCGCTTTATTTATTCCAATTTTTTCAACTTCTAAATCTGTTTTTCTTATTCCTGCAGTGTCGTTTAATATAATTGGAAAGCCATCAAAATCTAATAACACCTCTAAAACATCTCTAGTGGTTCCTGCCTCGTCTGTTACTATAGCTACTTTTTTATCTGATAAATAATTTATTAAAGAACTCTTTCCAACATTAGGTTTGCCTAAAATGGTAATAACAAAACCATTTCTAATTCTTTTGCCATAATTGCTAGATTTGATAGAGTTTTTCATGTCTTTCATTAAAAAAGATAGTTTTTTTTTAAATATTGTTTCTATTTCTTGGGGTAACTCTTCGTCTGAAAAATCAATTATTGCTTCAATCTTTGAAAGTAAAAAAATGATATCATTTCTCCAAAATTCCAATTTTTTGTATAATGCGCCCTCATATTGTGCAATAGATAATTTAAATTGATTTTCTGTTTCTGCATTTATTAAATCGTTAATTCCCTCTGCTTGCGTTAGATCTATTATGCCATTTAAAAAGGCTCTTTTTGTAAATTCTCCTCTTTCAGCAATTCTAAAATTTTTTTGATTAGACAAAATTTCGTATATCTTTTTTTCAACAACCAGACTCCCATGAGTATGTATTTCAAATACATCCTCTCCAGTAACTGATAATGGTCTAGAAAAAAAAATCACTATAGCATTATCAATGATATTCTTATTTAAATCGTAAAGTTTTCTTAAAGTAGCCACACGCGACTTCGTTGGTTTGAATGAAAATATTTCTGGTATTTTTCTACATTCGCTCCCCGAAATTCTAATTATTTTAATTGCACTTTTTTGGGAATTGGTTGCAGAAGAGAAGATCGTATCCAATTTATTGAGGCTTTATTCTAGATTGTTTCACGTGAAACATTTTACCCTACTTATTCATTGCTCTAAAGAAATCCTCATTAGATTTACTTTGTTTTAATTTATCAGACAAAAAATCCATTGCTTCTACAGGGCCCATCTGCATTAAAATTCTTCTCAAAACCCACATTCTTGATAAAGTATCTTTTTGAACTAACAATTCTTCTTTTCTTGTCCCCGACTTAGTTACATCAATGGCAGGAAAAGTACGTTTGTCTGAAAGCTTTCTATCTAGAATAACTTCACTGTTTCCAGTTCCTTTAAATTCTTCAAAAATAACTTCATCCATTCTTGAGCCCGTTTCAACTAAGGCTGTTGCAATAATTGTAAGCGAGCCACCATCTTCAATGTTTCTTGCTGCACCAAAAAATCTTTTGGGTCTCTGAAGCGCATTTGCATCAACTCCTCCTGTTAATACCTTGCCGCTAGATGGTATAACTGTGTTATATGCTCTTGCAAGTCTTGTAATTGAATCAAGTAAGATAACAACATCACGTTTATGTTCTACTAGTCGTTTTGCCTTTTCTATTACCATGTCTGTAACTTGAACATGTCTTGATGCCGGTTCATCAAAAGTTGAACTAATAACTTCACCGTTAACTGACCTCTGCATGTCAGTAACTTCTTCAGGCCTTTCATCTATTAAAAGTACAATTAAGTAAATTTCTGGATGATTCTTTGATATTGCTTGGGCTACAGATTGAAGCATCATTGTTTTTCCAGTTCTTGGTGGAGCAACAATTAATCCACGTTGACCTTTTCCCATTGGAGCAACCATTTCAACTACTC
>MDTG01369167.1_pt1 | contig 11236 bp, 23 predicted proteins | sample 811421 | NCBI WGS metagenome assembly MDTG01 (sample SAMN05326645, study PRJNA326480) | marine metagenome | isolation source: seawater | place: Pacific Ocean: South East | collected 2011
CTAATGATATTATTTATTACAAATTAAATTGCAAAAACATTAGTGGAGGTTTTATAATAAATTGTAAACGTTATAGTAAAGAAAGTGATTTAATAGTAAGAAACTCTGGTTACAACAGTGTCTATCTTAATGATTATTTCAGAGCATGGAATGATGTGTTTAAAGAAGAAGTACCAGATATTCTTCGTGTAAAGTAAAAAATTATAGTGTATAATCTATGTGTAAGGAATTATTAAACAATTTTTTTATCAAGGAGTATGTTATGAATCATTCAAATTTATATGGTAACGATCAAGTAGGTATATGTAAGGATCATGAAAGAATCTTAAACTTTGCTGACTGTATTCTTATTTATGGCTATTCAACAAAAGATAATACAATAATTAAAAATATGAACTCTTTTATTATAGCAGCTTTAACTCTATTGTTAGAAAAAGCTGATTCTGGTATTTTAGATGTTGATTGTGATTATGGAATGTTTAAGAGTAATATACAATTAATGAAAGTTTTAGAAAACTTTCTCAATGGAAAGGTTTAATTATGAGTAATACTTCTATACCAAATATTCTTAGTAATATAACAGCTGAAGATGCATGTGATATGATTTATAACAGACTGTTAACTGATCTTCAATATCAGGAAAAGATTATAGTTAATGAACAATACATGTCAGATGTTTTTTTGGATCCAGGCGAAAATACTCGATATCGTTTTGAAGAATTATACTCTAATAAAAATAATGTTCCAGATGATGAAGATGACTATGAAGATGTATATGAAGCATATCCAGCGCTTTCTTTTATTAGAGAAAGAGTATGTGAGCAAGATGGTGTTGAGAGAGTTATTAATATGGGACTAAACTTTATGAGTGAATATCATAGATACTTTGACTGTGATATGCCTAAAGAAGAAACAGCCTATGGAACATTTATTGATATTATTAATGAAGGTGGAATTTACGCAATCTAAATAAAAGGAGTAATATGCGAAAAGATGAGATGAGTTTACATTTATTACTAACCTTCTCTATACCTTATATTGTTTTAGTTACTTTAGCTTTACTAGATAAGCTAGGAATAATAAGTTAATCTTTTAATGTCTAATTTATATTAAAATATTCTCGTGTAAAAATAAAAAAAATGTTATAATATTAAATCAAACAAAGTTAAAGGTATTAAAATGAGTAGTAATTTTAAAACGATTAAAATCAAAAGCATGCTTAATTTTCAAGATATTAAAAAAATAACTATGGTAGCACTTAATATTACTTCAAGCCAGTTTGATAACAAATATTATAAATTATCGTATTCTAAGAAAACATCAGGCTTGAAAGGTCATAGCTCTGGAGGTCAAGGTTATAGTGGAAGAAAATATTCAACACCTTCTTTGAATCCTTTATATCAGAAATGGTATAGCCAAAGAGATCCTAGTTGGTTATATAATCATCCTGAATATTTTTGGGAAGGATTAGCATGTTCATGGGAAGTATCAGCGCCAAATTCAGGAAGAAATGTTTCTCACGAGTTATTGTATCCTCATACAAATAAATACATTAAAAGTCACCCTCATAGAAATTTTAAATATATTCCTCAGATTGATACATTTAATGTCGAATGGAATATATTTGATTGGGGTGCTGGAGTAGGATTAACAACTATAGCTATATCTCAGAATTTTCCTAAGTCTAAAATTTATTATGAATCTACACCCTGCTCAAACGAATTTAAATTCTTTAAAGAAGCTGTCTCATACCTTACATTGAAAGGATATGACTTAAGTAACATACATATCGTATCATCAATCGATGAGCTTCCAGATCTTGATTATATGATTGGTATTGAGATTGTTGAACATTTTCAAAAGCCAATGCCAGTTTTAGAGAAGTATTTAAACAAGATAAAACCTGGGGGAATGTTTGCACATTCTTCTTTTTGGGAGTCTGAAAAGAATATGCCTACTCTTGGCCACTTTTCTGAGTATGAGTTTGATTCTTATAAAGGTTACTTGTATAATCGTCCTAATATATATAATTATGCTTATGGTAAACCTGGAATAAATTCTGCTTGGAAAAAAGCAATGAAAGCAAGAGGCTGGGAATTTTCCCAAAGAGATCCTTATGGTCACAAGCCTAGATTCTGGATTAAAAATAACAATACAGTAGGGTTACTTTATTAGTGTAATTTTTAATTTTTATTTTATATAATTCTTTGTATTAAACATTATGGAGTTTAACATGACTATTTTTACTAATGACTTGATTGATAAAATATCTAAATTTAGTTTTAGATATAGTACAGAAACTTATGCTATTATTCGTACTTCAGAAGAAAAAGAAGTAACTTCTTATTTATCTAGAGAGGAAAATCGAAATCAGTGGACTAAAGAATTACAATCAATTATTGGCGAGGATGGTGGAAATATTTCTAGTATAGATAAGCAGTTTAAAAGAAGTGTCAAGCTTCATTGTAAGACAAATGATTTGTCATTGAAGTCAGGTAGATTTTCTCCAATAATGGCTAGACATTTTATTAATGCTGCATGGAAGTGCTATGGTAAAAATCATTCTGAAGGAGGGCTTAATAGAGGTGGATCTTTAGGTAGAGACTACCCAGAAAGATATAATTTTAATAGTATGTGTGATTATTTAGAAGAAGTATTTTTTGTTAGTAGTAAAGTTAATTCTAAAGGAAAAGAAAAACTAAAAAAAAGCTCTTCAAAAGATAAAGAAGAAATACAAGAATTGTTAGTGAAAAGACTTAAAGATAAAAATGAAGAAAACAGAAAAAACATTAAGATAATAGAAGAAAAAACAAAACAAAACAATGAATTAATAGAAAGAATATTAGATTTAGAAAGCGTCATAGACTTCAATAAAGAAGAAGAGACTAATAAAGAAGAAGTAAATCTTGAATTTATATCTAAAGAAAAAGAAGATAAAGTTACTATAGAAAATAAGTTTGAGTATGAAGACAATTCAAAACACTATACTTTGTTTGGAGGAAACTTTGAATTCTTAGACTTAAGAAAAACAGGATTACTGTTTGTCTTGATATGTGTATTATTATTTTTAATTGTGTATAATGATTATGAAATAAAAAATATTTTAAAATTAGTTTTATCAATCATTAAGGAGTAAGCATGAATATTAACAATTACAAAGATTTTATTAGTTTATATCCAGAGTTATCTGAATGTGATGAGTTTAAAAGGCTTTCAAAAAAAGGAAGAGAATATAAAAAAAGATCAAGCAAGCCAAAAGATATTCTTATTCACAAAGAAGCTTTAGATGCAAGTTTATTTATTTATGAAAGTTTTATTGAGAATAAAGTAAACAAACAGTATATGATTTTTGCAGAAACTCAAGCTGGTAAAACAGGTGTAATGACTACAACTCCTGTTATCTTTAAAGATAAAATAGAAAACGAAGAATGTAATCTAGATGTTGAAAGTGACAATATTAAAATATGGTTGTTTGGTCCTTCGCCTAAAGATTTAAAAAGACAAACAATAAAGAGATTTAAAAAGACAGGTTTAAATGAATTTTTGTCACATGACTTTGGAGAATACAGATATGTTACTCCAAGTACACTAAATTCTAGATCTAGGAATAAAGAAAAGCTTTTAAAATTATTAAAAAAAGATAGAGAAGAAAATAGTTTAATTTTCTTTATGTTTGATGAAGCACATGAAAACTCAGGGTTAGATTCCAGTGGTTTTTATCAAAGAATTGAAGAATTTGTAGCAGAAGGAAATATTCCTTTAATGGGCAAAATTTCTCAAAGGCCTGCGTTGGAGATAGGAATACACATTACAGCTACACCTGCACACTTAGCTGAAGTTTATAAGAATAAAGGCTCATCTGAAAAATTTGAGTTAGTTATGTTAAAGCCGGGAATTGGTTATAAAGGTATTTATCACTTGTACAACGAAGAAAAGCTTTTAGACTCTAAATATAGTTTAAACGACTTAATATCATGTAAGGATAAAACTGTAAAATATAATACTGAATTTTTCTTTGAAAAGATTTTTAAAGATGCAATTCAAAGTAATTTAAGAAATAATCGATGTGGATATATTATATTAAGATCCAGAAAGTCAGATTCCTTAAAAAAAGTTATAGAAAAATTAATTTCAGACTATAGTTCTTTTACAGATGTTTTATTATATGACGCAAACAATGATAATATTGGTGATTTAAATAAAAAACTTTCTACAAAGTGTTGCAAGAATTTAACATCTTTTATCTTAGTTAAAGAAGGTTTAGGTAGAGGAATTACAATAGACAATAAAGAAAATATTCAGATATGTTACGAAACTAGAAGTAATGATGCGTCAACAATTCAAAGTCTACCAGGAAGACTTTCCGGGTATAATACAAAAACACATCCAGACTTAAAAGTATATACTGACTTGTCTAGTATTAAAAACAATATTGGATGGTTAGAGATTTACAATAGAGATGATTTAGAAAACAAAAGTCAAAAAGAATTAAACAGCTTAATAAAAGAATACATAATGTCAGGAAAATTAATGATGTCTTCTACACATAACAAATATAAAAGTAAAAGAACAATTGAAATTTATGATGAAGTATTTAAGACTGAAGAAGAAGCAAGAGACTATTGCATAAAAAACTGGCCCAACTATTTAAAAGAAGGAAAGCGACATTCTATATCTCATTGTTCAGCAAACAATAAAGAAGATATTGCTGAAGGTATCTTAAATAAAAGACAAATGAATTTGGCGGGAGGTACACTTAATATTAAAGATACTAATGTAAACTATAGACTTAGTATTATTCATATGGATGGTCCAAATAAAAAGTTTAAAGAAAGTTGGAACAGTTTATCAAAAGAGCTTAGCTTCATGTTTATAGTAAGAAAATATGAGGCATCTGTTTCTAAAGAAGGAAAAAGTAATATTAGCTGGGACGTAGCATTGAATCCCGTGTAAATAAATTAATCTTTATTGTATAATCTATATGTAATACAAATTAAAAGTTTTAATTAAAAAAAACAAAGTCTTAATCATCTATATTTATTTTTAACTCTTAAAAAGATAAAGTAATAATTGATTGTGTGTAGGATTAGGATTATACTTTATTAGTGTAATTTAATTATAATTTATATTATAATATTAGTGTAAGGAAATAAATCAACCTTAAAATAAAGGATAAAATAATGAGAGAACTTTTACAAGTTAATACAGGTGCGATTAAAGAAGAATTAATTTTAAAAGCAGCTAACTTATCTGACATAGCACTAGATAATGTATACGGCTACGGTCTATCTAATGATATTAATTCATTTGGCTATAAAGCAAACAAGCTAAGTGCAACGTATGGCTTACATGAATTTTTCTACGGAAAAGGATTAGGTATCAATGATATTGAATCTTTAGCAAGTGCTGTTCACGATGGTTGGAGCTTTTGTACTTATCATGAAAACGATCCTAAGTATTTAACTCAACCTCATAAGAAAACAAACAGACTAATACTTGCAGATACACCTTATTCTAAGTTACCAGAGGCAGAAAAAGAAAAAGACAGAGTAATAGCTAAAGCCATAATAGACTTTTTAAAGTCTTATTAATTTATATAAACGTAATGAATCTTTATAAAATTTACAGAATCTTATTTTAAAGCATTAGGAGTTATCATGGTAGAACATACAGTAGAAATTTATAAGATTGATGGTCGTATCTCTAAAAGAAAAGGTGGAAGAAGATTTATTGAAAAGATTGATTTTGATAATACTTGGAGTCTTGGCAAGATACAAGAGCATGTTGAAAAGAATTATCCAAAAAAAGAAAAGTTTATATCATATGTTCATGAAACTTATGTTACTCGTGTTAATCTTATGAGTGGTAAAGAGTTTAAAGAGAGATATGATACTCCTATCTATTGTTCTCCAGCTTTTGAATCTTACTGGAGTATGTAGATATGTCTATCAGGAAAGAAAATCGTCATCCAACTACTTTATTTAGAGTTCAAGTTTTTGGAAAAAGTAGTCAGTTAAACGAAGAAATTTATTGTATTGGAACAAATGATATTGATAGGTTTATCCAAAGTAAAAGAGAAGAGTTAGGATTAGAAAACTACAGCGGTTATAGTACTCAAGCTGTTAATTTAACAAGTTTTACTGAAAGTGTTATTATTCTTGGAGTTTCAAAAAGTATTTAGGAGAAGAATGAAATATTTTTACATAGGATTGTTTTTATTGTTTTTTTCATGCTGTAACGAAGAAGATACTTTAGATATTAATTATTTAAAAGATTCTGGGTATACTGAAATTACTTGTAAAGACATTGATGAATATGAAAATCAAGACACTAGATTTATAGAATTCAATAAGAAGCTTTTAAATAAAAAATCTTTTTTAATTGCTAGATGTTTTAATGAAGATAGTTGTTTAATAACAATGTCTATCGAAAAAGATAAAGTTATATGTCAAAGGTATTTTGTTGACAAGTCTGAAGAAGATAAACGTGATTATTTAAATGGCTCATATAAAGAGCACGTAATCCATAGAGTACAATACCTTTCAGTTGAATACGATAATCATAGAGTTTTGTATTTATCAATTGATAAAGATGACGTGAGTTATTTTGTCAATGGTGTAAATTAAATTTTTATATTATATAATGTGTATATAAGGAACAGCAATATATTTAATAATCTTACAAAGGAATTTAATATGAAGTTTGCAACATGGAGAATACCTGAAGATATTTCTGCTATAAAAGAATATGACATGAAAGAAAGAATAAAATTTTACAGATTTAAATTAAAACATTTTCTTTTAGACGGCACAAGAGTTATACCTACAGTTCCTACAGTTAAGTGTGTTTTAGATTCTTATGATATGTTTGAAATAGAATTAGCTTTATCTAAAAATTCTTATACTTTGTATGTTGAGGAAAATTCATAATATGAACTCTATTAAGATAAATGTGTCTAACAAACCATGGATTCCTAGTTATAAAGAATTAGATTATGAAGAAGAAAACTATATATTTATTGTTGAAAGTATTAAAGACTTGTGTGAAGAAAAGCGTGACATTTACAAAAAATCTTGTCAGTATAATATAATAGTTAATAAAGCTCTTTTATCTTATTATAAAGATTCTAGATATAAAAATTTGTCGTATGGAATATATCTTAGAATTGTTTTAGATATACTTGAAAGAAAGTGTAATATAAATGACTGGTACTGTGGTTATAATGCAGCAAGAAGAATTGTTCAAACTCAAGCAGCATGGAGTACGCCTGGGTTTTATGATGCTTACAAAAGCCATTCAGACTTTTAAAAAATATTTTTTAATTTCAAGAAAAAGGAAAATAAAATTGAAAGATGATGAAATTTTAGAGTTTTCCCGAACTATAAACCAGATAATTGAAAACAATAAAAAGAAAACAACTAGTCTTCTTGTAAATAACAAAGAGTTTAAAATAAAAAGAAAAGATGACTTTTATTTTCTTGAAAACTTTGGGTGGACAACAGCATACGGTTTATATCATGAATTGTCAAAAGAGTAATGAGTTATTTCTTCTCAAATAAAAGTCTAAAAGAAAGAGAAAAGCTTTTTAAAGATCTAACAAATATTAAAGTAGGTGACTTAGTATCATACACACTTGATGAATCAAATAATAAAGAAGTATATGGTGTTGTCTTCTCATATAAAAAACAGTCTAATCCTTACAGCAAGTGGTATGATATTTCTATAATATCTGATTATCGTTTGGTGACTTTAATAATTAACACAATGAATGTCTGTAAACTTAAAATACATAAAGTATAAACAATATTATTTGTATATCATAGACACTGCATCTTCATCATCTCATCAATATTTTGTTTAAATTACTCTGCTATACACTTAAAATCTGCAACTTGCTGATGAGAGACGTCAGCATATTGTATTTAAAAAGAAAGTCTTATTGTATATGAAAAAAATTTATTTATTATTAATGTTAATTATTTTAAATGGCTGCTCATACGGATTTGTTAGAACTTCAAGCAAGAATTATAAAAATTGTACAACAAATTATAGTGCTCCTTTAGCTGATACTGGTTTGACAGTTCTTGGAACAGTATCTACTATTGGATTAGGTTATGTAGTATTTTTAATATCAGCATTATCAACAAAGCCAGTGTCTAATTCAGCTTATCTTGTTGTTGGTTCCTCAGCTGTAGGAACTATTTACGCAGGAAATTCAATGGCTTATGGTTACGAAGAAGTATCTAAATGTAGAAAAAGAAAAGAGAGTCTAAATGAAAAATGAAATAATGAAAATGTTAAGTAATAGTCGTTTATCTAGTGTAGATATAAAAGAAAAGCTACAGAGTCACTACCCAGGTGTTGATCATAAAATTTTAAATGAATCTATTCATAGGGAACTAGAAGAGTTAACAGAAGAAAGAAAATTATTTTTTGATTTTAAAAGTGATTCTTGGTGTATAAGATAATATATATAAATAATGAATCACGAAAGAAGAATCAAATGAGAACAAAAGAATTAAAAGTATTAATGGAAGGCTTTAATAAGTTTCTAATCAATGAACACACACAACATTCGTACAATGCAGATCGTTTGCTTAAAAAGATAACAAATGATTTCCCAGAATTCGAACCATATGTTAATGATGACATGCAATGGTACCCAGCTGACGAATGGATTTTGGGAATAGATGATGTGCCATCTGAAATTGAAAAACTTGAAAAGTTTTATAAAGAAATTGCAAAAGAATGCGGCTGTGAATTAAAAGACTTGTTAGTCTCATCTACTGAAGACTTAGATATAGATAGTAATGGTCACTCCCTGGAAAATGTTAGCTTTAAAAAAAATAACAAAAAAAAATGTGGAACGTTTACAATTAATGGTCAAACCTTAAAAGGCTTTGCTGGAATTGAAACATATGTTGTTGCGCCAATGTGTGGAGTTTCTCAAGGAAGCACTGATTCAAGTAGTGATGAAATAGGAGTAGAAACTTCAAGTGATGATAGATTTGGTGATGTTTTAGACGGAGAAGCATGGGATCTTAATGAAGAAGAACATCTTGACGAAGGTAGAAAATTCGATTTATAGTAATAGTTATATTGTATACATGAATAAAGGAAAATTATGTTTAAGTCAAGAGAAACTAAAAAACTATTAAATGAGTGGCGATCATTCATTAACGAATCTACATCGGGAGTTAATACTACTCGAGTAGATCGAGACCCAAAGTGGTCGATTAAAAAAGATGCCAAAGACTTGCGAGATGAACTAAACGGCATTTACGGCAATAACAAAAGTAAAGATATTTTTTATTGTTATGACTTTTTTGATCAACATGATGATGAGTCTATGATCGATCCTAATGATGGTTATCAAATTGAAATTGAAGCCATGACTAAACATATTGCAGGAAAACATGGCTTTCCAAACAATATAGATCTTAGTAATATTGTAATGACAGAAGATACTAACTTAGATGATGCTGGACTAAGCGGAATAGGAGTTAACAAGCTAGGGAAATTCGATGTTCCATGGCCAACTGGAAATTATCAAGGAACTCCTAATCCATATTATTATGGAGAAATTGATATTAATAATAGATTTACTTTGCAAAGAAAACAAAAAGTTGTGTATAAAGACGAAGGAGGTTATACAGTATATTATTTGTGGCCTGATTCGTCTTTAGGTGCACCTTCTAAACAATTTGATGACGAGATAGATGATCAAGACGACGAAGTTTTAGGAATGTTTAGTTAATTTTTAAAGTGTAAATAATAAAAAATAATATTATAATACATTATATCAATTAACAAACAAAAAAAGGAATAATTTATGGGTGATTTATTTATTCTTTTATCAATGACAGTTGCATATATAGCTGCATTCTATACCTATCATTTAACAGACAGCTTTGTTTACAGCACTGTTTGTTTTACATCAATCCAAATATCATATGTTTATTACATGTTTTACTTTTAAAATTAAAATTAAACCCTTGCCTTGCAAAAGGAATTAAATGAGTCTATTAAGTGGATTAACTAAAAACTCTATAATTGCATCAGTTTTATTTGTTCTAGCTAAACTAATGTTTATACCAACAATTATATGCATATTTTCAGAAGACAATTCAGATGCGTATATTATGATTTCTATATACTCTTTATTGATAATATCATCAATATTGCTTTGTTTATTTGACTCAAAAAAAGTAAATAAATATGATCCTACTAAAGATGGAATATATAATGGTGAGTTTAAAGTCATTATAAAAGATGGTAAAATTATTAAAATTTTATAAATTAAACTAATTTTAATTCTAAAGAAAGAGTAATATGAAGTTTTTTTTAAAAAACAAAGAAGTTTTTTTTATCTTATCACTATTATCTATTATTGTTTTTTCCTTAAAGAAAGACATAGTCTGGATTGAGTCAAAAAAAGTAAAAAAAATTAAAATAGAAAAAGCAATATGGAATTATTTAGATAGTAAAGAAAAATTATTAGAATGCAGAAAGATTTCAAAGGACATAAAAAAATGTAGTAAAGAAATCAGTAATGTTATAGAAAACATGAAACTAATGGACAAAGCTATATTTAACAAAAAATAGTCAAGAGAAACAAATGAGCAAAATTTCTAAAAACATAAAATGTGATAAATGTAATGTTAACATAGACTTTCATATTCATCAATGTGAATTATACATTGGAATGTATTATGGATGTAAAACTTGTGATGACTATTGCAGTAAATGTAAAGAAACATATTCTAAAAAGAAAGGTAAATAATGTCTAGTAACATATTAGGTTTTAATTCTTATAAAGAGTTAGATTTAGTAAATAATATTATTAATTTTATAAAAAAAACATTTGATCTTAATTTTGATTTAGAAGACTTTTATAACTCGTCTATGCATCCTTATTTTAAAGCTGAGTATTATCGTAAAGAAAAATTAATTTTTTTAAACTTTCCAATAATAAGCTCAATTACTGGAGCTGAAATTAGGATTAAAATTAACAATACTAATGATAGCTTCAGCTCTTATAAAGATATCTTTAATAACATTATATTTGATTATAATGTAGAATTCAAAAAAGAAGTCTATAATATACATAGATTATCTGTTGAAGATGTTTTTGAAACAAAATTTTATAATTATAATGAAAGAAGCTTGCTATAAAATGTGTTACTATGATTTTGTATTACAGGCGTGCTTTTGCATTGAAATAATGTCTGTTTAA